>Ga0265296_1000159_pt1 | contig 130220 bp, 132 predicted proteins | sample MunlanPumphouse1_FD_189073 | JGI IMG/M metagenome (GOLD analysis project Ga0265296, IMG submission 189073) | Groundwater microbial communities from a municipal landfill in Southern Ontario, Canada - Pumphouse #1 | ecosystem: Environmental > Aquatic > Deep subsurface > Groundwater | place...
TTGGGAGAATTTTACATCCCCTGTTTTTGGGTTGAATTTAGCCCTTACAATTTGGCCTTTTTCGCCGTATTCTTTTTTATAAGCTGCGGCTAGAGCTATTTCTATGGTTTCAAGGACTTTCTCCGGGGAGATGCCTTTTTCCTCAGAAATTTGACCCAAAGCCGAAGCAAATTGTTTTAAATCCATATTTTTAATAAATAAGTCCGCGCTCCGGCGGACCAAAAAATCACAACTGAACTAAGTATGCTACTTAGATAAGTTTATACCATAAACAAATATCTGTCAACCCTTAGTTTTTTCTTCTACTTCCTCCTCGCCCTTTTTAAGTTCTTCCATTTGTTCTTTATCTTCATTCAAAAGCAAGGCCTGAAATTCGCCAACATGAGTTTTTTCTTCTTTGGCAATGTCCAAAAGAATTGTTTTGATATTTTCTTTATCGGTCATTTCGGCCAATTGCTCATACAAACTAACCGCGTCAAGTTCGGCGATTATTCCGACCCGCAGTATTTCTTTATTCAAATTCTCTTTTTTAACTTTCCCCAAATCTATCGGTATTTGCGATAACATATTTTTAAATTTTATTAATTATAAATGTGGGCGAGGAGGGACTCGAACCCTCAAGCCTTGCGGCACATGCCCCTCGAACATGCGCGTATACCAATTCCGCCACTCGCCCGTATTTTTAAGCCGCTGGGATTTCTTTTTCACCCTCCATAGCTTCGTCAGAAGCGGCGGAGGGCTGTTCCGGTTTGGCAGTCGCCAGCGCCACCGCTTCCGCGAGTCCCACTTGCTTCATCTTTGCTTTTTTACCGGTTCGTCCTCTTAGATAGTAAAGCTTAGCGCGGCGCACTTTCGCTTGCGATAAGACCTCAATTTTTTCAATAGTCAACGCGTGCAATGGAAAAATCCTTTCAACGCCGATACCGCTTGAAATTTTCCTGACGGTGAAAGTGCCAGTTTTGCCGCGGCCGTGTTTCACGGCAATAATCACGCCCTCAAATGCCTGGAGCCGTTCCTTATCGGCTTCTTTAATTTTCTGCCAAACCCGCACCTTCGCCCCGGACTTTAGTTCCGGTATATCAGTTCTTAAATCTTTTTTATCAAATAATATTACTTTATCCATAATAATTGCTCATCATGTCATTATTTATCTAATTTAGCAAGCACTTGCTCTAAATCATCCGGCAAATCCGCTTCAAATGCAAGTGAACGGCCCGCAGGCAAAGAAAATTTCAAATAAAAAGCGTGAAGAAATTGGCGAGTCAAACCTTTTGGCTTTTCCTTGCTTTTGCCATAAATTTTATCCCCGACAACAGGATGTCCCAAAGAGGCAAGGTGCACTCTGATTTGATGCATTCTACCGGTCTTGGGACAGACCTCAACTAAAGAATAATCTCTGAATTTTTTTACTACTTTATATTCTGTAATAGCCATCTTGCCTGCCCTGTTGGTCCCGCTTTGGCGGGATCCTGCGGGGCCCTTTATTCCCTTATTCTTCTCCGGCCTTACAACCATTCTTTTTCTGAAATCCTTCAAAGATCTCGTTAGCTCCGAAACGATTTCGCCTTTTTCTTTTGGGTGCCCCCAGACCAAAGCGAAATATTTTTTAATAACTTTTCCCTCTTGCCATTCTTTTTTTAAAAATTCAAAAGTTTTTTGGTTTTTGGCGACAACCAAAACGCCGGAAGTATCTTTATCAAGACGGTGGACAATCCCGGGACGCAAGTTATCTTGTCCTGATCCGCCGGCTGGCGGAGAAGGGTCACCGACATTTTTTATTTCAGGATATTTTGCGATTAGAGCATTGACTAAAGTTTTATTCGGCTCGTTTACAGACGGATGGACCGAAATGCCCGCCTGCTTATTTAAAATAATAATGTCTTTATCTTCATAAATAATATCAAGCGGAATACCAAAATCCGGTTCCAATTTTATTTGCTTATCCATAAAATTTGTGGGCACAGGAGGGATCGAACCTCCGCTCTTTACTATGTCAAAGTAACGCTTTACCACTAAGCTATGCGCCCTTGGTATATTTATACAATACTTTCCGGCTTTTCGGAAAGTATGGTTCTGGTGAACTATTCTTAAATTAGCTCTAACATTTTTCGCCTTATTATTCATACAATAATAATTTGTATAATAAATTAGCTATAGCATAATTATTATACACAAGGAAATCGTACCGATGCCTGCCCGATCAAATCCGCCGGCTGGCGGAGTAGGCGGGACAATTTTCCGCCGCCGAATTTCGTGTTAGTGAAACTGGCGCGCCGCGTTGGTTTTAATTGTACTTATTTTCTCTCAAAAACAAACAATGTACAAATAAAATCGTTGTCGTTTAAATTTTCTTTGTGACTCAGAATAAATTCATTATTTTTAAATAAATCAATATAAAACGTCTCTTCTCTATTGTAGTCAATAATCTTTCCAATTTTAGGAATATCGGTGTAATGTAATAGTTCTTTATATTCCTTACCGCTATATAAAATAGTTCTAGTTTCAATAAATAAATCCTTTTCTGTTTTTAGCTTGTTTTCAAGATATTTTTCATCTGCAAGGACCAAAATAAATTTACCTTTTTGTTTTAACGTTGCGTGTATTTTTCTGACGATTTCCTCCAAATCATCAAACAGAAAATGAGGAAAAACATAAATTGCCGTGATAAAATCGAATTTTGTTTTAGTTTCTACATCCTGAAATGTCTTTTTGTATGTGTTTAGCACAATACCTTTTCTAATTCTCCTCGGTCTTTTAGCTAAAAAATATTCATAGTTCACTCGTGACGGATCGCATCCCTCAATAGTGATGTTTTTATATTTTCCACTTAACGCATTGAGTAGCATTTTTATAAAGAAGCCAATACCAAAACCAATATCGAAAATGGCAACGCTGTCGTTCTTGTAATTCAGGATAATGTTCTGAATGATATAATTATTAATGAACGAATTGATTTTCGTTTTCTCCTGATTCTTCCAGTTTATTTTGTTGTACTGGAGATAAAAGAAGTTCTTGTTCTTTATAGCATTATTTTCTTGTGGTTTTGGTTGCGTCATAAACCCCAAAGGATTAACTAATTTATTAAGTCATCAACGCTTATCTCCCGCCCGCGCCTCTGGCTACGGACGGGCAGGCAAGAGCTTTCGCCGCCTTCTTTTTGGAAAGCTTGACGTCGGTGGGCATGGATGGATTCGAACCATCGACCCCGGCTTTATAAGAGCCGTGCTCTAACCGCTGAGCTACATGCCCGAAGCATAATAATCGCCCATTGCTTTTATCGTCATCAATACTTTTTCGAGCAATCTTGTATCGGCAACCCTTATATTACAGGTTCCATGACTAAAGGCACCTTTATAGTTTACAGATTTAGAATCGGTTTTTTTTATGTAAGGCTTTCTAAACTGACTTAGCGATATTTTAGTCAATTTAGACCAAAATAGCAATTCTTTTCTTATATTCATATCGCTATAAAGATGAACTAATATTTTTATTTTATTTTTAGGAACTCCTAATATTTTAATAAACCAATAAAGTGAAAACATGATAACTTTAGGGTCGGTATTAGATATTACGAGTTCGCCTTTATTAGTTTTTGTGCCTTCTCCCCAATAAAGAAATAGACCTGCTAAAAATAATTCTCTTTTTGAAAGCGGCGACCATTTTTTCTTTTCTTCTTCATAAACTTTTCTGAGCCTTAATTCTCGTTTTGTCGCCATTGTTTTCCTAAAATGTTCTATCCTCTGTTCGCTGAGAGCTTGCAGGGTTCTAATACGCGCTTTTGACAAAGGGTAATTTTCAAGCCATCTGCTTAGCGTGCTTTTACTTACTTTCACAACACTTCTGATTTGACTATAACTTTTACCCTCTTTTCGTAAAGTTAGTACTTTAATTTTTTCTGACAATTTAACCATTTGTTACAATAATTAATCTATGTGAATTATAGCTTAAGTAACCACTGTTCTATGGTTCTATTTTACTTCATTCTACACTAAAACACAAACAGCGCTTTAAAGCGCTGTTTGTGTTTTTGGTTCATCCAAATTTTAAGCGGACGCCATTATCATTTCAAATTCATCGCGCTCAATGGTTTCCTTTTCAATTAAGCGCTCGGCAATTTCTTTGAGCTTTTTCCGGCGCTGGGAAAGAATTTTTTTCGCCGTATTATAAGCAGTGGAAAGAAAATTTTTAATTTCTTTGTCAATAAGCCGGGCCATTGATTCAGAATAATTTTTCTCAATCCCAAGTTCGCGACCCAAAAATACCAATTCATCTTTTTCGCCTAAAGCCATGGGACCAAATTTTTCTGACATTCCATATTCGGTAACCAAACGTCTTGCCAAATCTGTTGCTTTTTTTAAGTCATCTGAAGCGCCGGTCGTTAATTCTTTAAAAATAAGTTTCTCAGCCGCATAACCGCCCATAAAAACAGCAAGGTCGGTTAAAAATTCATTCTTAGAACGAAGATGTTTGTCTTCAATGGGAAGTTTTAAAGTATATCCCGCGGCCCGACCGCGAGAGACTATAGAAATTTTATGAACTGGATCCGAATAAGGCAAAACACCGGCAATCAAAGCGTGACCGGCTTCGTGGTAAGAAGCGATTTCTTTTTCTTTTTGAGAGAGAAGATGACTTTTCCGCTCCGGCCCAAGAAGCACTTTTTCAATGGAATGATACACCGTTTCCTGATCAATTATTTTCTTGTTCTGGCGGGCAGTTAAAATTGCCGCTTCATTTATTACATTAGCCAAGTCGGCGCCGGAAAACCCCGGTGTTCTCTCGGCAACCCTTCTTAAATCAACACCCGGCGCTAAAGGTTTATCAAGAGAATGAATCTTTAAAATTGCTTCGCGGTCGTTAATGTCGGGAATATCAGTCACAATCCGTCGATCAAATCGACCCGGTCTTAAAAGAGCCGGATCCAAAATATCGGGACGGTTGGTTGCCGCAATAACAATAATATTAGTGTCGCGGTCAAAGCCGTCCATCTCAACCAAAATTTGATTAAGCGTCTGTTCGCGCTCATCGTGGCCGCCGCCAAGCCCGGCACCGCGGTGCCGGCCGACCGCATCAATCTCATCAATGAAAACAATTGAAGGCGCAAATTTTTTAGCCATAGTAAATAAATCACGAACCCTTGAGGCGCCAACGCCAACAAACATTTCAACAAATTCTGAACCGGAAATATAAAAAAAGGGTACATTAGCTTCGCCGGCAACCGCTCGCGCTAAAAGCGTCTTGCCGGTTCCGGGCGCTCCAATGAGGAGTGCGCCGCGCGGAATCCGAGCGCCAATATCCAAAAATTTTTTAGGATTTTTCAAAAAATCAACGACTTCAATAAGTTCTTCCTTGGCTTCGTTCGCGCCGGCAACATCAGAAAACATTACTTTTTTCTTACCATCAAAGGGGCCGAAAAGTCGCGCTTGGGATTTACCAAAACCGAAGACCGAAATATTAGCGCGATTTGCCTGCCGCATCATATACCAAATCAGAAATCCGACTAAAAGAAAAGGCAAGACCATTGGAAGAACGGCGCCAAGCCAAAAACTAAGGCCGACATTCTGCTCCACCTGAAGATTGATTTCTTGCAGTTTAGAACCGTCAACGCCGTAATTCTTTAATGTCTCGGTGAGTGAGCCCTCAATCTCTTTTTTCGCCGAATAATTACTGTTATCTTTCAGAGTTATATTCAAATCGTCGTTCCTAACAACAATTTTTGAAACCTCTCCGTTATTAATTTTAGAAACTAATTCGGAAAGAGCAATAACTTTCGGTTTTTCAAAAGCCGAATTAAGATAGGCGAAAATAAAAGCCACTAAAAGCAAAGCGCCTAAGGCGATAAAAATCTGATTTATAAATTTTTTATAGTTGAACTTGGCTATTTTCATAATATTTTCATTTTATTAGCTTTAGCATTTTATCATAAAAAAAAGCCCTTGTCCACGACAATCAAATTGTCGGGACAAGGGCTCGTGTTACTCGATTTCTTCCTGTGCCTTACTGCGTCTCAGCCTGCGCCTCGGCGATGCCTCGGCGCAGAACCGCGTGGAGAATCCGTACGCGCCGGAAAGCGTCTTCCGACAGCCGCTTCGTCAGTTCCAACCTATCCCTGCTAAGCGATTCAATCGGAACAAACGCGCCGGCTTCAGCGATCTCGGTCATGATACGCTGAAAATGACCGCACGCCTTCAGTACTTTAATGTTTCGACCATCGCTCTCCACAAGGAGAACACCACCTGGCAAAAATTTTTCCCCGTCTTTCACATCTGGAACAGGGATAGACACCTGTCCTGGTTTTTTGGCCAAAAGCTCGACATCCGAGATCGTCGCTTGGGCTTTGAAAGCCGCCACTTCACCATGGTAAAACTCATGGGCGGCTTTGGCTGCCTGAGCAGCTCCTGCAGAGAGATTTCCGGCGAGCTTCGTTGCGAAATCCCGACTGCCACCTACCTTGTAGGTTTCACCGTAAACCTTCACGGTGACAGCGCTCTTGGCGTTGGCGTTGCCCACCGCCACCAGCTCAAGCACTTTGAGTCCGAGAAGCCCCGGTAAACGAGAGTTTCCGTTGCCCTTGATGGTGTCCATCACAACCCGCTTGTCGGGCGGCAAGGTGGAAACCATCGCCAAAGCATAGGCCTGTTGAGCGGCGTTCACCAGGAGCTCTTCCCCGGAGTTGAGATGCGCGAGCACCTCGTCTTCCAGGACCCTGAGTTCTTTGGAGCGAATCGCCTGCTCCTCGGGCAATGCAGCGCGAATCTTACGGATTCGGCTCACCAAACCCTCCATGTGGTTGGGGATGTCCGCGATGTATTGCCGGGCCTCTGTCACTGCCTTGTCAACAACCTCTTGCCCTGCGACGGTCTCAATCTTGCAGATTGCAGGCACGCGCAAGACCAAGTTTGCTGTCTTCGGCTTGGTTTCTTTTCCTGCTTTCTTTACTTCCTCTGCCTTTACCAATGCATCCTTCATCTCCACACCTCCCAAACTCGTTAAGGTTTTGCTAAATGTAGTAACCCCGGCGCCTCTGATTCATCGACTCTTCGCGCCTGAACTAATACTTGTGACTCAACGTCCCAAGCCCACACTTCCAAATAGATAAACCCTCCTTTCCCTCCGTTGTCTTGAATTTTGACATAAACAGGAATGAACTCCTCGTTCAATCCCATATATGCCAAAGACAGGTACCTCTGATCCTTAGAATTCCAAGAATCAAAGCCGAAATGTGAAACTTCGCCGTGGCGAGCGGCCACCATCCACTGCTTTGGCCCTTGTGAGGAAAATTTAATTTTCCTCATAAAAACCAACCGCCGAAAAAGCGATTCAGCTGATAAAACCGGCTCAAAGAAAACTTGAGCGGCCTCGCCATCCAAGCAGGATCCAAGAACTTTAACTGCCGGTTCATAGACCCTCTTGACCGTTTCGTTTGGCGGATCGTGGATCAACCCGTTCTTTTCATAGAGCGGATCTAAATCCAAAACCACCTCCTTTCGAAACGTAGTTTCAAATCCAACTTTTAGATCGGGCCCGAAAAGCGGGTGGAACTTATTCCAAATCCTTTCCTCCATCTCCATCACCCCCTCTCATATTTTAAAAGTTAAAGGACAATACAAAACGAACACTATTAATGCCCAATATACTACAAACTTAGATATTTGTCAATAGCCCCAAACTCATCCGGTGCTCTTCCGGAATAAAAGCTAAAATTTTAAATTGATATTTTTTTGCAATCTCCAAGGCCTTTTTCATTTTTTCATCCGAGCCAAATTCCGAAATGTGGCAGAGTCCCTGAAGCGCCTCATTTTTGCCACCCGCCTGCACTTCAACAAAAGCGCCAAAAGAGTTATATTTTTTGACCAGGCCGTCAACAATCATTCCTTTTTCTAAAAAAGCCGAAGCGACTTTCCAAGGATCGAGCTTGAGCTGTTTCAAAGATAGGGAGATTCGATCGTTGGCAATATCAATAATTTTAGCAGAAACATTATCGTCAACTTTGATAAAATCGGCCGGATTTTCTATTAATTGCCAATCAAGCTCGGAAATATGAATCAAGCCCTCAAGCATGTCCTCTCCGGCGGGCCATTTGATAAAGACCCCCCAATCAACTATGCCGGAAATAGTGCCCGTAATTACATCTCCCACTTGGTGCCTGCCAATGGCTTGCTTCAAATTTTCTTCTTCGGCCGCTTTTTCCGAAACAATTAATTTATTATCTCTTGAATCAAAGTCCAGAACTCTTACGTTAAAATCCTGGCCGATGAACTTGGAAAGTTCTTCCAAAATTTTATTTTTATCGCCACCTTCAACCCGCGGATAGTGTTCGTTTGATAATTGAGAAACCGGCAAAAACCCCGCAATGCCGCTGATTTCAACCATAAGGCCGCCACGATTAACGTTTAAAATTTTGGTGGCGACAGTTTTATTAGTTCTTTTGAGTTCTCTTATTAAATCCCAGGACTTTTGGCTCTGGGCTTCGGCTAACGAAAGTTCCCGAAAGCCAGCCTCATTTTCAACTTCCAAAATTTTAACAAAAGCGCTGTCGCCGACTTTCAAATTTTTAATTATGGTTTGGGCATTGGTGAATTCTATGCCATAAACAATGCCAACCCCCCAGAGGCCCAAATCAAAATACAAAGTGCGGGCGCTTTTCTTGATCACTCGGCCCTCAACCATATCACCAACTTTGGGTAAACTAAAAGCCAGCGGCAACTTAGCCGCCAAATTTTGCATACTAAAATTAACTCTCGCTTGAGCTTCCATACTTTGACGATAGTAATCATAAAATGAACTTTTGTCAAACATTCTGGGCATCTACTTCCCTTGAACCGACACCGGACGTCGGTTATAATATAATTTATATGTTAAGAAAAGAACAATTTTGTCCTAAAGAATATTACCATATTTACAGTCGAACCATATTAAACGTTCCCTCTTTCAATGATAGGAGTAATGCAGCTCGGCTTAAGCAAGCATTCTTACTTTCTAACTCTACAAACTCTAGTGAAGCATTTCAATTTCTGCGCAATAATAACGACGCAACTCTTGAAAAAGTTATAGAAATCTTAAACAAAGGCGAAAAACATGTAGATATTTTGTGCTACTCTATTATGCCGGATCATTATCACCTGTTAGTTTTTGAATTACGAAAAAATGGCATTATAAATTTTATTCGCAAATGCAACACTTCAATAGCAAAATATATAAACATTAAAAATGATAGACTCGGTCCTGTTTTTGAAAGTCGTTTCAAAGCAAAACACGTAGATTCGAATGAATATCTAACTCATCTTTCTTTATATATTCATCTTAATCCGTTAGATATTATCTCCGGAAAAGCATGGAGAGAAAATAAATTAAAAAATTGGTTTCAAGAAAAAGAAAAACTTATTAAGTATCCGTGGTCAAGTCTAAACTTTTATTTAAATGAAAACCATAAAGATCCCATTATTTCTGGTGAAAAAATAATAACAGAACAATTTAAAAACAAAAAAGACTATGAAGATTTTTTAATGGATTGGGCAGAAGAAAGCAATAAAAAGATAGATAATTTGATTATAGATTGAATTGAACCGATGTCCGGTGTCGGTTTTGGATGCCACAAAATCTCCCCGATCGAGACGACAATATCAAGGTAAGATATATTATTGAAACTACGGCCGATGATTTAGGAACTCTAAATTGGGATGTTTATTATGGTTATGGCAGAATCAATGTTTATAGAGCTTTGAAATATCTAACACCGTAAAGAGTCACCGCGAAATCACCAATTAAAAAATCATATTTAACAAAATCCCTTGATTTTGAGGGATTTTGTTTTTAGCGCAAAGCGCAACTCGCTGGGGCGCACGAAGAAAGCGAGAAAACAAACAAAAAATCTTAATAAAAAAATATTGAAATAATCTCCCAAATGTGATAATATTTTCCATATGACAATATCTTGGTACGGAGAAGCTTGTTTTCTCTTAGAAAACGGCGGCGTAAGGATTTTAATTGAACCGCCGCAAAAAGAATCGGGCATCAACTCTCCTCGCTTAAAAAGCGATATTTTAATCTATTCCCGCCCCGGAGGGGCGAGGCTCGCCCCGCTTGGCGGGGCGGCAAAATCCCAAAGTAATGACAATGGAACTTTTGTCATTGACAGCCCGGGAGAGTATGAAATTAAAGGAATAAATGTTTTAGGCATCTCCGACCCTTCGACAAGCTCAGGGCAAGCAAATACTATCTATAATATAGAAATAGATGGAATTAAAATCGCCCATCTTGGTTTTTTAGATAAAGATTTGGATAATGGAAAAATGGCCCTTATTAACGACCCTGATATTGTTTTAGTTCCTGTCGGTAATAATGAAGTTCTCGACGCCGAAGCGGCGATGAAACTGATTAACAAGCTTGAACCGTCAATCGCTATCCCGATGCTTTATGATATTAAAGGTTTAAAAATAAAAAGGGCGCCGCTTTCAGTTTTTCTTAAAGAGAGCGGGACCAAGGAATCTCCCCGACCGAAATTAACCATAAAAAAGAAAGACCTAACTGAAGAAGAAACAAAAATAGTGATTTTAGAGAAGGTTTAATTTATGAAAAGACAAAATATGAAAATAAAATTCTAGGTGGGGGCGAGCCGCTCCGAGCGGGACAGCGAGGAGTGGGGCTAAGGAATTTTATTTTCATATTTTGTCTTTGAAAACTCTGATGACAGAATTCTTAAAAAACTTACAAAACAAACCGGAGACGGTAAAAAAATCAATAATGTGGATTGGCATCCTTTTTATAATGACCGCGATTTTCACTTTTTGGCTTTTAACTTTTCCATCGCAAATCCAAAAAACCGAAGACAATGAAGCCGCGGCTAATCTGAAAAAAGAACTGCCAAGCGTATGGCAGACGCTTAAAACTCAAATCAATAATCTACAAAATCTATGGCAGAAATAGGATACGTAAAACAAAGAGAAATCAGCGCCGAAATGAAGGAATCATATTTGGATTATGCGATGTCGGTAATCGTGTCCAGGGCCCTTCCTGATGTCCGTGACGGCTTAAAGCCGGTCCATCGCCGGATTCTTTATGCTATGTATGATTTGAGCCTTATTCACTCGGCAAAATTCCGAAAATCGGCACTGGTTGTCGGCGAAGTTTTAGGCAAGTACCACCCCCACGGCGATATTTCAGTTTATGACGCCTTGGCCCGTATGGCCCAGAATTTTTCCCTGCGCTACCCCCTAATCAATGGCCAAGGAAATTTTGGCAGTGTTGACGGCGATTCGCCGGCAGCGATGAGATATACCGAGGCCCGGCTGACTGCTTTAGCCGAAGAAACATTAAAAGATATAGAAAAAGACACGGTTGACTTTATCCCAAATTACGACGCCACGCGCGAGGAACCCAAAGTTCTTCCGTCAGCCATCCCCCAACTTCTTTTAAATGGCACCATGGGCATTGCCGTTGGCATGGCAACCAATATTCCGCCTCATAATTTAAATGAAGTAATTGACGCCGCTTCTTATCTCGTCAAACATCCCCGCGCTTCAACCGAAGATTTACTGGAATTTATCAAGGGGCCCGATTTTCCAACCGGCGGCATAATTTATTCCAAAAAAGACATCGCCGCGGCCTACGCCACCGGCCGAGGCCCTATTGTCGTGAGAGGCGAGGCCGAAATCGTTGAAGATAAAAAGGGGCGTCTTCAAATAATCATCACTGAAATCCCCTACCAAGTTAATAAATCGGCGCTTCTTGAAAAAATTGCCGAGCTGGTGTCTTTAAAGAAAGTAGAAGGTATCAGAGATTTAAGAGATGAATCGGATAAAGAAGGGATGAGAATCGTCATTGAACTTAAAAATGACGCCGTACCCCAGAAAATTCTGAACAACCTTTATAAACACACCGATCTTCAACGCACGTACCACTTAAACATGTTGGCATTGGTTGACGGCATCCAGCCGCAGGTTCTTTCACTCAAAGCGTTCTTAGAATATTACTTGAAACATCGCGAAATAGTAGTTATTAGGCGTACCAAATATGATTTATTAAAAGCGCGGGAGAGAGCCCATATTTTGGAAGGCCTTAAAAAGGCATTGGATAACATTGATGATGTTATTAAGACCATTAAGAAATCGGAAGACCGCGAAGCGGCCCATAAAAATTTAGTAAGCAAATTCAAGTTCACCGACATCCAAGCCAATGCTATTTTGGAAATGAAGCTGGCAACCTTGGCTAACCTTGAACGGAAAAAGATTGAAAATGAACTTATAGAAAAGCAAAAACTGATTAAAGAATTAAACCTGATTTTAAAGAGCCGCGACCGGATTTTAGAAATTATTCGCGAAGAGCTCCAAAATATAAAAGCCAAGTACGGCGATAAAAGGCGCACTAAAGTGGTTGCCACCTCTTTGGGAGAATTCAAAGAAGAAGATTTGGTGCCGCTTGAAGAAGCCGTGGTTGTTTTAACCGACTCGGGCTATATAAAAAGAATGAATCCGACAGTCGTCAAGGCCCAGCACCGGGGCGGCAAAGGCATGACCGGCATCAGCACCAAAGAAGAAGACGCTGTCACTCACTTTGTTTCTTGCAAAACACATGATAATGCGTCGTTTTTCACCAGCGCCGGCCGGGTTTTCCAGACCAAAGTTTGGGAAATCCCCGAAGCGTCAAGACAGTCGCGAGGCAAGGCCGCCGTAAACTTTTTAGCGCTCGGACCAAATGAACAAATCAGCGCGATTTTGACCTATAACGAAAAAAATCTCAAAGAAAAAGGGTTGGAAAAATATTTTGTCATGGCAACCCAGAATGGCATCATTAAAAAGACCCCCATTACCGATTTTAGTTCGGTGAGACGTTCGGGACTCATCGCGATAAAACTTAGAAAAGGCGACTCGCTTAAATGGGTAAAGGCCTCTTCAGGAGAAGACCAGATAATAATGATAACCTCGCGGGGCCAAGCCATCAGATTTTCCGAAAAAGATACCCGGCCTCTGGGCCGGGCAACAGCCGGCGTCATTGGTATCCGGCTCCATAAAGACGACTACGTTGTCGGAATGGACATAATTAACAATATTATGGCCAAAGACGCTAATGCTAAAATGCTGGTGATAATGGAAAATGGGTTTGGCAAAAAGACATTGCTCAAATTCTACAAAAAACAGCACCGGGGCGGTTCCGGAGTTAAGACCGCCAAAATTACTCCAAAAACCGGGGCCATTGTCGCCGCTTTTGAGGTCCAGCCCGAAACCAAAGAAATAATTGCCATTTCAAAACGAGGCACCATCATCAGAGTTTCGCTTGAATCAATTTCCACCGTTTCGCGCGTCACTCAAGGGGTGCGAATAATGCGGGTAGAACCCGACGACAAAGTCGTCTCCGCCACGCTTCTATAAATATGGTTTTACCAAAAGAAGTAAAAGAAATAATAAAGGCGCTGGAGAGCGCGGGGTTTGAGGCGTACGCGGTCGGCGGCTGTGTAAGGGATTTTATTTTGGGGCAAGAACCTTATGACTGGGACATCACCACTAATGCCAAGCCGGAAGAAATCCAGAAAATATTCCAAAACAGCGTTTATGAAAATCAATTCGGCACCGTGGCAATAAACACCGAAAGCAAAAACGAAAGATTAAAAATTATAGAAATCACCACTTACCGTATTGAAGAAAAATATACTGACAAGCGCCATCCAGACATTGTTAAATTCACCAATAAAATTGAAGATGATTTATCGCGCCGCGATTTCACCATCAATGCCATTGCTTACGACGGAAAAAAATTTATTGATCCTTTTGACGGGCAAAAAGACATAAAAAATAAAATTATAAGAGCGGTCGGCGAACCTTATAAAAGATTTAACGAAGACGCCCTGCGGCTAATGCGCGCCGTGCGCTTTGCGATCCAGCTTAATTTTTCTATCGAACCTAAAACGGCAGATGCTATTTTAGATAATTCTAATGATATTGTCGCTATTTCCAAAGAAAGAATCCGCGATGAATTTATTAAAACTATTATAACCAAAAATGCCAAAACCGGAATTGAAATGCTTCACAGCTTCGGTTTCTTAAAACATATTATGCCGGAACTTGAAGAAGGAATTAACGTCAGCCAAAATAAACATCATATTTATACCGTCTGGGAACATAACTTGCTATCTCTTGATTGGGCGGCTAATCATAATTATAAACTTGAAAACCGAATTGCCTCCTTAATGCACGATATTGGAAAGCCGCGGACTAAAAAAGGCAATGGGCCGGATGCCACTTTTTATAATCACGAGGTTGTTGGCGCTAAAATGGTTGCAAAAATTCTTGAGCGGCTAAAATTTCCCAAAAAATTCATTGAAAAAGTCGTGCTTTTGGCGCGTTATCATCTTTTTTATTACAATGTTGAAGAGGTCACCGAAAGTTCGGTGCGCCGATTAGTTAAAAATGTGGGCCCGGAAAATATAGATGATCTTTTAGAAGTCCGAATTGCCGATCGCAAGGGTTCCGGCGTTCCTAAGGCCGAACCTTACAAATTAAGGCATCTTCGGGCAATTATTGAAAAAGTTTCCCGCGATCCGATTTCGGTTAAAATGCTTAAAATAAACGGCGACGATTTAATGAAAATATTAAAAATTGAGCCGGGGCCAAAAATAGGCTATATTTTAAACATTCTTCTTGATGAAGTTTTAGACGACCCGCAAAAAAATAAGAAAGAATATTTAACAAGCCAAATTCTAAACTTGGATAAAAAGCCGCTGAAAGAGCTTGAAAAAATGTACCAGATGGCTCAAGCTAAGACCCGGGAAGTCGCTGAAGAGGAATTCAGAAGCATCAAGAGTAAATATCGCGTTAGTTAAAAAACGGGGTGTAGTATACCGGTAGTACGCACGCTTCGGGTGCGTGAAGACAGAGTTCAATTCTCTGCACCCCGACTAACTTAAACTTTATTTAAAGAAAATAACATGAAAAAAATACTTTATTTTTTCGATAAATTGGAAGATAATATTCGCGCCGCCCTCAGCAGACGCCCTGTCATTTACGCTTTTGTTGGCGGCACCGCGATAGTACTTTTCTGGCGAGGGGTGTGGATGGTTGCAGACACCATCCCATTTTTAACCGGTCCTGTTTCCATTTTTGTAAGTGTTGCGATACTACTTGCTATGGGACTCTTTGTATCGTTTTTCATCGGCGACACCATCATTATCTCAGGACTTAGAAAAGAAAAAAAACTGGATGAAAAAGTTGCCTCTGAAGTAAAAACAGAGCTTGATATGTTAACTGACATACAAAAGCGACTCAACGATATCGAGAAAGAGTTGAAAACGCTCCGAGAAGAAATGGGGGGAAACAGCAAGTAATCCTGCTCTTGGTAATTGCAACAATACGCAACCATTTTCACTTTTATTAAGTTTTAATATAGTATGAAGGCATTGAATTAAAGTTAAAGTTAATCTATGGACTTCGTGGAAAATAATTTAAAAGACGAAGAGATATTGGCCGCGTCGCTGGAAAAACCGGCTTTCTTTAAAATTTTAGTTGACCGTTACCAGGAGCCGTTTTTAAGGAAAGCGCTGGGCATTTTGAGACGGCAAGAAGAAGCCGAGGATATTGTTCAGGAAACTTTTGTTAAAATTTATTTTAACGGCAAAAAGTTCAAAAAAATGGAAGGAGTGGAATTTAAAAGCTGGGCTTATAAAATTTTGGTTAATACCGCCATCAGCCGCTACCGGCAAATAAGCAAGAAATGGCAAATGGAATCTACCGATCCTTTAGACCTTGAACTGGCTTTCGAGCGCGACTTTTCAACTGAAGATATGGTTTTAGCAAAAGAAGCTAAATCTTTAACGGCTGACTTGATATCCCATTTGCCGAAACCTTTGGCTCGGTTAGTTTCGTTATACTACATTGAAGACAAATCCTATAAAGAAATTGCCAAACAAGAATCAGTGACCATTCCGGCTTTAAAAATGAAGCTTTTCAGGGCAAAAAAACTTTTAAAGGACTTAGCTAAAGAAGATGAACACAAGTATCAATAATTTGTTCCGCAAACGGATAATGAGACGGGTCTATTTTATTTGGTTTGCAAAAAAAATATTTCCTTATCTTTTAATTGAGTTGACATTATTTGCCGGTTTTTTTTATCTTATCGGCCATTACGTGTTTGTTTCCAAAGTACTGCAATATGCGAGCCAGATTTTAGCCAATAATTCAATTGACCCGGCGATCTGGAGCACTTTTGCCTGGCGTGTATTTTTCAAAACAGAACTTGTTGTCCAATTATCGATTTTGGGCTCTTTAGCGGTGACTATCTTGATATTTAAGAATTTTATAACATCTTTTACGCAATTAACCTTAGCGAAAGAACTTTGAAACCAAATCGGTTGGTTAAGTCGTTATATAGGTAGAGAAAGGTCGAATTATAAATTTTTAATTTAGCTATAATAAAAACTGCCCCCGCCAAGGCGGGGGCAGTTTTTATTGAAAAAAATAATTAAATTGCGTAAAATAGACGAAGGCGGGTATCGTATAATGGCATTACCTCAGCTTTCCAAGCTGATGACAGGGGTTCGACTCCCCTTACCCGCTTCACGTTATTTTATTAAACTTGCATTAAATACCCCCCGGGGGTATAATAAGGATATATGAAAAAGGAAATTAAGAAAAAAGTAATACGCCGACTGAAAATTTTAGAAGGTCAGATTCGCGGCCTTCAAAAAATGGTCGAAAAAGAAGAATACTGCGTTGACGTTATCCAGCAGTCATCGGCGGCAAAACAAGCTCTATCAAGCATTGAAAATTTAATTTTGGAAAATCATTTATCAACGCATGTTATTGAGCAAATTAAAACGGGTAAGGAAGCAAAAGTCGCAAAAGAAATTTTAGAAATCTATAAATTATCAAAAAAGAAATAACTATGAATGAACCACAAATTGAAGAAAAAATAACCGAGAAAAAGAATGACTTTCTCGTACCCGCGAGTATCATTCTTGCCGCGCTTATCATTGGGTATGCGTGGATATATCAGAAACCGTCAACAAGCACCCCGAACGCCGGAGAACGGAGCAAGGAAAACACTGTGCAAGCAATAGAACTGCCTGTCACATGGGGTAATCTCGGCGCTCAAATGGTTGCGGCTGGCGTCATTGACCGGACGCAACTTGAAGCGTTTTACGCGCAGCGCGGCGGGTTCGCCGATGACGAAAAACAACTTTTGGAAGGAGATAACGGGAAAATAATAGTCACTTCAAAAAACTCGGGCTTTATTTTAAATCTTCTTTGGGCGTTAGGATTAAGCAATAAGAATAAAATTTTAGAAGAAGGGCCGATGGCTGATCCGCGCTATGGCGATCCCGGCCGGTTTGCTTCTACCGGCGGCTGGACAATTTCAAAAGGTAGCGCAATGGATCATTACAGCAAGCATTCTTTTGTAACGCTCACGCCAGAACAGCAAGAACTTATCGAACGCGTTGCCAAAAATATCTATCGCCCTTGTTGCGATAACTCCACCTACTTTCCGGATTGCAATCACGGCATGGCGATGTTGGGGCTTCTTGAACTTCTCGCTTCTCAAGGCGTGAATGAGGATCAGATGTACCAAGTGGCGCTTCAGATGAATACATTTTGGTTTCCGGAACAATACGCTACCATCGCGCGCTATTTTGCTTCAAAAGGACAAGCCCTTTCTGCTATTAATCCAAATATTGATCCAAAAGAAATTTTAGGGAGCAAATACTCAAGCGCCTCCGGTTTTAGCCGGATCGCCGCCCTCGTTCCGCAAGTGAAGCAACAAGGAGGCGGTGGCTGCGGAATATAACAAAAATAAAGGTCGAAAAATTAATAATTAGCTTTAACAAAAAAATATATGAACCAAAATTTGGGCAAAGTAGATAGGATTCTGCGGTTTGCGCTGGCAGTCTGGTGGCTTAGTCCACTCGCTCCGCAATTCGGTGTAGAATGGGTGAGTTGGCTCATTGCTTTCGTTGGGTGGGTCGCTCTCGTTGAAAGTTTTCTTGGTTGGTGCGGGTTTCACCGCCTGTTTGGCATAGACAACAAGAATCAATAAAGATCGAAAAATTAATAGTCAATTAAAATTAAAAAAATAATCAAAATATGAAGAGATCGTCAATAATGCATTGGATTGCGCGCATAGTATAGTCCTTACGCTTATTTCCATTTCAGCTCTTGTGTGTGCCATACTTTACTTACAACAAGAGAAGGGCTAATAAAGGTCGAAAAATTATTAGAATTAGAATTAAAAATTATGGAACTTGATAGAAATAAATTTTCTTCGGCGGCAGCGGGAACAATGGGAATCGTTTACGTTATTTGCGCCATTTTCGTATGGCTGTGGCCGGCTTTCACGCTTCAGCTTTTCGGCTGGCTGGCGCACCTGGTAAATGTTGATAAATTCGCCGGCAATGTGGCAATTACTGCGGGAGGGCTCATAATAGGACTGGTGCAGATATTGGTTTACACCTATGTCGGCGCCTATTTCTTTGCTTGGCTGCACAACCGGTTTATGAAGACCGCCTAATAGTCAGAAGTTTTATTTTTTAAAATATATTTATGCAATACGCCTGACTCGTCTGGAGTCTTGCGCTTTTAATTATCAAAGTGTTTAATATGAAAAAAGAGAAAGAAATTATAAAGTTATTGTTTAAAGATGCGGGTGTAACAATAAATGGCAATAACGTATATGACCCGCGGATACATAATGAAAATTTTTACAGCCGTGTATTGCGGCGGGGGTCATTGGGACTCGGCGAGTCCTATATGGACGGCTGGTGGGATTGTGAAAAGCTTGATCAGTTTTTCCATAAAGTCCTTGCGGCTGAACTTGATAAGAAAATTAAGAAAAATTGGGATATATTATTCAAAATTGCCTGGAATTTTGTCTTAAATCCGGGAAAAAGATCAAAAGCTTTCGAAGTGGGAGAAAGACATTATGACATTGGCAATGATTTGTACCGCGCGATGCTTGATAAGCGCCTAACCTACACAGGCGGCTACTGGAAAAATGTTGACAATTTGGATGAAGCACAGGAAGCGAAACTGGATCTTGTTTGCAGAAAAATTGGACTCAAGCACGGACAAAGAGTACTTGATATTGGTTCTGGCTGGGGGAGTTTTATCGGTTATGCCGCTGAAAAGTACGGCGCAAGCGCGCTTGGGGTTACAGTTTCGAAGGAGCAAAAAGATTTGGCTGATAAATTGTATAAAAATCTTCCTGTGGAGACCAGATTCCAAGATTATCGCGATATCAATGAAAAATTTGACCATGTTGTGTCTTTGGGGATGTTTGAACATGTGGGATACAAAAACTACCGCACATTTATGAAAATTGCGCATAACGCTCTTAAAAACGGCGGGCTGTTTTTACTTCATACCATAGGTGGCAATCGTTCCGTAAAAAAAAATGACCCGTGGATTGCAAAGTATATTTTCCCCAATTCCATGATTCCTTCAATAAAACAGATAGGTGAATCAATTGAAGGATTATTTGTAATAGAGGACTGGCACAGTTTTGGAGCCGATTATGACAAAACCCTTATGGCTTGGCATCAGAATTTTGAAGATAGCTGGGACAAAATAAAATCAAATTATGACGAAAGATTTTACCGGATGTGGAAATATTATTTATTATGCTGTGCCGGATCATTTCGGGCCAGAAAAAATCAGTTGTGGCAGATTGTTCTTTCCAGGAAGGGAGTCCCTGGCGGATATAAACTGGTTAGATAAAAATAATAAATTAAAAAATAATAAATTATGAAAAAGGAAGTTTTTAAAATTTCCGGCATGCATTGCGCTTCGTGCGCGATGACAATTGAAAAAGCGGTTTCAAAATTGCCAGGCATTAAAGTCGCGCAGGTAAATTTTGCGGTTGAAACTTTGCTTGTTGAATTTGACGAGAACCAAGTATCGCCAAAAGATTTAAAAGAAGCAATTAACTCCGTTGGCTATCAGCTTTTAATCCCTGAAATCGAGGGGACAAAATTTGAAACTAAAGAAAAAATAATAACCGAAGGAAGGGAAGAAAAGAAAGAAATGTTTGAAAAATCAAACCGAGAATTTCTGGCCCTAAGAGTAATTGGCATGGATTCGCCTCACTGTGCCATGGTGGTTGAGAAAGCGATAAAGACCTTGCCGGGGATTGATAAAGTGGAAGTTGATTATAATAACGCTCGGGCAAAAATAGTTTTTGATCCGCAAAAAGTTAACGAAGAGCAGATTGAAAAAGTGATTGATGACTCCGGATATGAGGCGGTTCGGGAAACTTCCGAAGCCCATGATCTTTTGGAGCAGGAAAAACAGGAAAGAGAAAAGGAACTTAATTTACTGAAAAGAAAAATAACAGTTGGCGCAATTCTTTCGGCAATAATTTTTCTTGGCAGTTTTCCTGAATGGTTCTCGTTTGTCCCTAAAGTATTACAAAATTATTTTGTTTTGTTCATCTTGACAACGCCGGTTCAATTCTGGGTGGGCGCGAGGTTTTATTCCGGTCTCAAAATTCTTTTCAAATACAAAACGGCCGATATGAATACATTGATTGCCATCGGGACGCTGTCAGCTTATTTTTACAGCGCAGCCGTAACCTTTTTTGGAGAATTCTTTAGCCGTGGCGAAGTAGAACCAAGAATTTATTTTGACACATCGGCTATTATTATCACTTTAATTCTTCTTGGCCGTTATCTTGAACTTTTGGCAAAGGGCCGGGCATCGGAAGCGATTAAAAAATTAATGAAGCTTTCAGCAAAGACCGCGCGAGTTGTCCGCGACAATAAAGAGCAAGAAATTCCAATTGAAGAAGTAAAAGTTGGCGACATTATCATTGTCCGTCCCGGAGAAAAAATTCCGGTTGACGGCGAAGTCATTGATGGTCGCTCTGATGTGGACGAATCAATGGTGACCGGAGAAAGTATGCCGGTCTCAAAAGAGCGAGGAGCAAAAGTGATTGGCGCCAGTATTAATCAGGTCGGCTCTTTTAAGTTTAAAGCGACGCGGGTTGGCAAAGAAACAGTCCTTGCCCAAATTATCAAAATGGTTGAGCAGGCCCAGGGGTCAAAAGCGCCGATTCAGCGCTTGGCTGATATAATTTCCGGCTATTTTGTCCCGGCCGTAATCGGAGTGGCAATTTTGACATTTATTATTTGGCTGATTTGGGGACCGGCGCCGGCGTTTACATTCGCTCTGGTTAATTTCGTAGCCGTGCTTATTATTGCCTGTCCCTGCGCTTTGGGACTGGCTACGCCAATGGCAATGATGGTGGGGATTGGCAAGGGAGCGGAAAAAGGAATTTTGATCCGCGAGGCGGCGGCGCTGGAAACTGCGCACAAGACTAATGTTGTAATTTTAGATAAAACCGGAACTTTAACTCAAGGAAAACCGGCCGTAACGGACATTTTACCGGTTGGAGATCAAGCCGGCGATCATATTCTGAAAGTCGCCGCAAGTTTGGAGCAAAGGTCAGAACATCCTTTAGGAAAAGCAATAATACAGGCAGCGGCTTCTTTGGGGCAACGATCCTCTCATACTTTAGATAAAGCCATTAAGGAGGAGGCACTGAAGGAAAAGATTGAGCTTTTTGAGGTTTCTGATTTTGAGGCAACGCCGGGGAAAGGCATTAAGGGAAATCTTTTGATCAACGGCCAGAAAATCCAAGCCGTTTTAGGCAATCGCGAAATGATGAAAGTTTTGGGTTTGGATATAAGAGAAATGGAGCCGGAAATTCAAAAATTTGAGAATGACGGAAAAACCGTAATGATTTTGGTTTGGAATAACCAAATTGAGGGGCTAATTGCCGTTGCCGATGTCTTGAAACCGGAAGCCGAAGAAGCAGTTAAAAAATTGAAAGAAGCCGGCTTGGAAATTTGGATGATTACCGGCGATAATGAAAGAACCGCTCAAGCGATCGGCAAACAAGTGGGGATTGAAAATATAATGGCGCAGGTTTTGCCGCAAAATAAAGCCGCAAAAGTTCAAGAACTCCAAAAACAGGGAAAAAAAGTAGCGATGGTCGGCGATGGCATCAATGACGCGCCGGCTTTGGCGCAATCGGACTTGGGCATTGCCATGGGCGAAGGAACCGACGTGGCGATGGAATCGGCCGGGATAACGCTGATGCGCGGCGATCTTAATCTTATATCCGAACTCTTTAATTTGTCGCGGAGAACTCTGCGGATCGTCAAGCAAAATCTTTTTTGGGCGTTTTTCTACAATACCGCTTTTATTCCGGTGGCGGCCGGCGCTCTTTATCCTTTTTTCGGGATCCTGCTTAATCCTATTTTTGCCGCTGTCGCCATGGCATTTTCTTCAATTTCTGTTGTTTTGAATTCTTTGCGGCTGAAAGCAAAATAAATTATCAAAAAGAAAACCTTATCTGACCGCCTCTTTCAAATTTTTTCCGGCCCGGAATTTTGGGACTTTTACCGCCGCAATCTGAATTTTTTCGCCGGTTCGCGGATTAACGCCGGCCCGAGCTTTTCTTGATGACACCTCAAAAGCGCCAAATCCGGTTAAGGACACCTCTTCACCCCGGGAAAGAGCATTGGTAATTTCATCAAGCGTGGCATTAATAGCCCTTTCGGCCTCAGCCTTGGTTGAACCAAGCTTCGCTGCAACAACATCAACTAATTTGTCTTTATTCATGTTTTTTATAATTATTATTTATTTATTATTAATAATAACAAATTATCTGGCATATTCAACCGCTCTAGTTTCCCGAATGACATTTACTTTAATTTCACCCGGATATTTCAATTCACTTTCTATTTTTTTTGCCATCTCCTTAGCGAGCTGGAGAGCTCTCAAATCGTCAATTTTTTCCGGCTGGACAAAAATCCTAATCTCCCGGCCGGCGGAAATAGCGTATGATTTTTCAACGCCGGCAAAGGAATTAACGATATTTTCAAGCTCGGTCAAGCGCTTAATATAATTTTCAACCGTGTCGCGCCGGGCGCCGGGCCGGGCGCCGGAAATGACATCAGCTGCCGCCACAATGAGCGACTCAGGTGTTGAAAATGGATAATCTTCATGGTGCGACTCCATTGCTTTAACAATCGCCTGATCAATCCCATATTTTTGGAGAATTTTTCTTCCGAGCTCCAAATGAGTGCCTTCAATTTCGTGATCCACGGCCTTGCCAATATCATGAAGCAGTGCCGCTTTCTTGGCCACTTCGGCATTGGCGCCCAATTCTCTAGCCAGCATATTGGCAATGTGCGCCATTTCAATTGAGTGCAAAAGGACATTTTGGCCGTAACTGGTGCGAAACGCCAGGCGCCCTAAGAGCATGGTAACTTCCTTTGGCAAATCCAAAATTCCAACTTCATACAAAGCCGCCTCGCCGGCTTCAAGAACTTTCTTAGAAACTTCTTTTTTGGCTTCTTCAACTTTTTCTTCAATTCTGGCCGGCTGGATTCGGCCGTCAGTCATTAGTTTTATAAGAGCTGTTTTGGCGATTTCCCGCCGCAAAGGATCAAACGAAGAAAGGGTTATGGCTTCCGGCGTCTCATCAACTATCACTTCAACTCCGGTCAATCTTTCAAGAGTGCGGATGTTTCTTCCCTCCTTGCCAATAATCCGCCCTTTCAATTCATCGGAAGGAAGATTAACCGTTGATGTCGTGATTTCACTAATATGGGAACGGGCATAACGCTGAACTGCTATGGTCATTATTGCGCACGCTTTTTTTTCAAGTTCTTCAAGGCGATTTTTTTCCAGTTTCTGAATTGTCGCTACCAGATCGGCTTTTGATTCTTCCTCAATTTGATTAAATAATTTTGTTTTTGCCTCTTCTCGGCTCAAACCGGAAACTTGTTCAATCATTTCCTCGCTTTTTTTCTTTAAAGCGTCCGCTTCTTGGTGGATGGCTTTAATTTGATTTGCCTGCCGCTCCAAATCTCTTTTATTATTTTCCAATTCGCCCTCCTTTTGCTCAATTTTTTTAAACTGAAGATTAAGGCGGTCTTCTTGGCGCGCCAAAATCGCCAAGCGCTCGCGCTCTTGGTTTTTCGCGTCTTCAAGAATTTTTACGGCCTTGTCTTTGGCTTCAAGCAAGACCTCCTTGGTTTGAGTTTTGGATTCCTCAAGCTGGCGCTTTATTGTAACCTCCGCCGAATTAGCGCTTCGAGTCGAAATTAATTGGCGGATTAAATAGCCCAAAAACGCTCCTGCCGCCAAGGCCAGGGCGCCAATAAATAAGTTGAAAGTCATATTTGTAATTTCCTAGAAATTTAGACATCATCTAAATTGATTAATTTAAGTAACGGGGTAATGATAGCAAATAAAAAAGTTTTTGTCAAAAAATTTTTGCCTGCACTTCGAAGCTCCGTTTAGGAACGAAGAAGTGAGCGGGATACCAGAATCGAACTGGCGCCTTGATCTTGGCAAGATCACGTACTTCCACTATACTAATCCCGCTTTCGCTCGCTATTATTTTATCAAAATTTTGTCTTTTGGCAACTGTTGCCAACTTAATGATTTTGCGCTACCATAGAAGTGTACCCACAGAAGATTAAGTGGGATTAAAAATTTAAATTAAATATGTTCACCAAAACTTATAAAATGATCGGATTTTTGGCCCTATCAGGCCTTTTTTGCGCTTTGATTTTATTTGTTCCTTCCAGTGTATATGCTGTTGAAAACGCGGATATAACACAAGCGTCCGATAACGTAGCGCCCACTGCCAATGGTTTATCCGCCGGCTTTTATCAATTCAATAAATTAGAGATTTTAAAAGGCCCCATTGTGGACGAGCCGCCGGCTACTATTGAGGTAATTCAAAAAAATGAAAAATCATGCGTGGTTTATGAAAATGGCAAAACCGATAAGCCATTATCTTGTATTTTTAACGGCGATCAAAATAACAACTATGTAATTCAGATTGAAGAGAGAACCACTCTTTTAGGCGTTAACCAAGAGCCAGCGTTATTAATCGATTTTCAAGCAGGCGATAAAATTAATGTGTTGGGATGGCTTTCTGCTGATTCAAAAACTATTAGGGCGGCCGTGGTTAAAAATTTGGAGGAAAAAGATTACCATCAGTCGCTTTTTGGCACCATCAAAAAAGTAAATGGTAACGGCTTTACAATAACTTTAACCAATGGCGACGAAATCTTTGTTAAAACCCCGATTGTGGAAGGCGCTCAGGTCACAGTAAAGGGTGTTTTTGACAAAGTTAACAGCGCGGTAAGTAATGTACTTTCAATTTTCATTAAGCCGACAATAGTACTTCAAGAAAAACCAACCGAAGAACCAACACCTTCGCCGCCACCGACCCCTTCTGCCAAGCCGTCAACCTTGTTTAAAAACTTCCTTAAGATTTTCGGGTTGTAAATAATGATTATAGACGGCAGAAAATTGGCCGATGAAATTTTAGCCAATCTGAAAAAAGAAATTAAAAAACTGCCCCGACTTACCGTCGGGGCAGTTTTGGTCGGAAGCAGTGCGGCTTCAATAAGTTTTTTGAGACAAAAAGAAAAGTTCGCCAAATCGCTAGGTATCCGTTTTAAAGTTTTTAATTTCAGCCAAAAAATCACAACGGAAAAACTAGTTCGAGAAATTAAGAAATTAAATGAGTTAAAAACCATAAATGGTATCATCGTCCAGCTCCCCTTACCAAAACATATTAAGGTTGGCGAAGTTTTAAACGCGATAAACCCCCAAAAGGATATGGATTCGTTGTCTAAAACGCCGAAAGTTTTAGCGCCGACCGTTGAAGCGGTAAAGTTTATTTTTAAAAAATATAAAATAAGTTACAAAAACAAAAATATCTTAATTGTCGGCCGCGGTCGATTGGTTGGCCAACCAATTTATAATTGGCTAACCGCACAAGAAAGCTCGAGATACCTTATGCGGTCGAAAGAGAAAATAATAAAAACTATTGACATAAGACAAACAAGCCAACTGCCAAATTTGACTAAAAAGGCCGACATTATTATCAGCGGAGTCGGAAAAGCCGGTTTGATAAAAGGACCTACGATTAAAAAAGACGCGGTTTTGATTGATTTCGGGTTTGATCGGAAAAACAAAAAGATTTCAGGTGATTTTGAATTTGAATCCTGCGCTAAAAAGGCAAAACTAATCACTCCCGTTCCCGGAGGCATGGGTCCGATTATGACGGTAATGCTTTTTAGGAATTTATTAAAACTAAACAAAAAATCCCCCCGCTAAGCGGGGGGATTTTTTGTTTAGTGCCGCGGGGCAGAATCGAACTGCCGACGCCATGCTCTTCAGGCATGCGCTCTGCCACTGAGCTACCGCGGCTTAACTTTCAAATCTTATAATAACTCTTCAATTTTTTCAACGCAAAATAAAAAAGGGGCAGTTAAACCACCCCTTGTTGACAGAATTTTTTTATCGCCCTGTCTAAGTCGGTAAATTCTTTTTTGGTTATTTTCTGCCACTTCCCGCCTCCAATTTGGCAGGAAACAACTGAAACCATCTCCTTTGTTTCTCGGTAAGACGGAATGTGCAAAAGGATATCGCAGGCGCCGCGGCAAAAACCGAACCGCGAGGCATTGTGCCTTATAACATCCGCGCCACACTCTGGGCATGTATCTTTGTAGATAAAATAAGTCATTCTAAAGGCCCTCCTTGATAAGGAACTATCTGATGTCGCCTCCTTCTATCCAAAAACCAAATCTCATGACTGCCTTGACATAACCCGACTTGGTTAAACGGTCAATATGAGACCGCTTAACATAATCGTAAATCATTTTTCCCTTTTTGCTATCCCAGGCCTTCACCCGAACCATTCCATCTTCTTTATTCACCTTATTCACCTCCTTTCATTCATCATTAAAAGATAGCGCTTGCTTAAATTCTTCTAATTTGAAAGGTTTGTGCAGAATTTTGTCTGCTCCGGCGGCTTTCGCCACCCGGAGCACTTCTTCCGGATCATCCCCGCTCATGAGGACGATTCTTGTCTGAGGCGAGATTTTTTTTATTTTGAAAACAACCTCCTCCCCCCACATCCCGGACATTCGACGGTCCGTAAACACAACGCCGAATGCGTTGGGATTTTTTTCAAACAATTCAATTCCTTCTTTCCCGTTGGTAGCTGACATTACGCTGTGCCCAAGTAACTCTACCAATTCAATTAAAACTGACCGCACTTCCTGATCGTCATCCACGATTAAAACCAGCATAATCTTCCCTCCTTTTTTTCTTTATGAATTTTTTAATGTTGAATCTAGATTGTAGAACAATATATTTTATTTGTCAAATTTTTTCATAGATTTTTTTAATTATTTCTCTACTTTGACAAAATTATGTAAAAGATGTAAGTTATGACATTAACAAGAGAGTTTCCTGTTAGATATGGTCCTTTAACAAAAAATTAAGAGAGGAGCGCGCGATGAAGAAGGAAGAGCATTGTCTTCGTTTCAACAAGCGAGAATTTGTCTTATTTTACCGGGCGGTCAAAGAACTCTTACGGCAGAACCTGGAAGAGCCGGCCAGCGACCAGCGGCAGAGAGCGAGAAAGCTTTTGCGAGTTCTTGATGAAAACCTTAAATTAGCCCGCGTTTTTGACCCGTCCGGCTCGGCGCCGGTTAATTTCAAGCTGGAGCTTGGACAGAAGGATTTAGGGACAGCTTACGAGGCGACGGTCGAAGCCGTTAAATCGGAATTAGTGTCCCCTGAAGAGAAGAAAGTTTATCGAGAAATGCGCGACAGAGCCGGTCGGCTTTTCAAAAAGACGGAACTCTGCCGGCGCACCAACTAGTAGTAATGAAGAGCGGGGAATCCACACCCCCGCTTTTTCTTTTTATGAAAATAAAATCGGTTCGCCAGGTAAAAAATTTCGTAAAGTAACTTTGGGCTCTACACCCGCAAAGAAAGCACCAAGTAAATTTTATCCAGCAATTTTCCTATTAATTTAAATAACGGCGAGTTTTCGTCTATCTCGAACTCGCACGAAGATATAATTTCGTTTTGGGGGTAAAACGTATATATCAATTCTGACCCATCATACGCAGTCGGGCAAAGGCCTGTGAATTTTTTTGATTTAATGAAATTAAAATTCGCTTCTTTTATTAATTTGCCCAATTCATCAATTTCGTTTTTAGAAAAAGCTCCCTTCAATTCATCACCATTTCCTTCTTTGTACAGATACGAACCGTTGTTGTTAATAAATATTTGGGAATAGCAAGCACCGTAAGAACACTGTCCTCCTTTGTCTTCAACTTTTAGCAAAACACTATTGTTATTTCCCGTATTAAAATTTTGGCTATCTTCTTCTTGCTTCATAATAACAAAATAAACAAAAATTAATAAAATAACAACCGCTAAAAACAGAAGTCCTGTTGTTTTCAAAGCCTGCTTACTTTCTTTTTTGATTTCAGCAGGCTTTAGGTGAGTTGATTTGGCAGAGATTTTCCTCGATTCTTTTTTCTGTTCTGTCATATTCATATTTTATCTCCCTTTCCGCTTCAGTGGTTGTTATCTCTCTAAATGAGAGAGAAAGAAGTAAATCTAAAACCCTGACCTTTTCTTTTTTGTTAAGTTTAGGCCCTGCCCTTGTAAGTTTCCTAATGGCCTGTTCCGGGGTCAATATTCCCTGCCAAACCTTGACGAGAATTTGTCCTTTCATCGTCCTCACCTCCCTTCTTAAGGTTCTGATAAGAAATCATAAAGGATTAGGAAAGTTTGTCAAACATGAGAAATACAACATACCCCATGATTGAAGCTTTTTATTATTTGACAGAAAGCACTATTTTTGCTATAATACATAGCAATATAGATAGTTCATTTTATTAACTCAAATTCCACTAAGGAGGGGATGATGAAGCGTTTAAGGTATATGAGGCATTTTGATTACGACAGGAAAACAGGCTATGTCCTCCAAACAGAACTGGATAGAGCCCAAGAAAGGGCGATACCGAATGGATACACGGATATTTTCTACGGCCCGCTTTACCGAACCCTGCAAACGGCTCTCACCGTAGTAGCGGCGCTTAGCGTAAAAACCCGGATTCACGAAACAATCGTGGAAATTGGCGATGGTCCAGTTATTGACAAGGCGTTGGACATCCTCAAATCCATGGATAAAGGAGAAAAGCCACTCTACTCTCCTTGGGAGTATGTCGAGCCGTTGAGAAAGATCTTCGGCCTTATTATGTCGGAAACTGGCCATGGGCTCGCGGTAGGAAACGGTCCGATGATAGAGCTCGCCGCCCTAGGCCTGGGCCGCAAAATTGACGTGGTACCAAAAGGAGAGCACATCGATTTCATCCAAGATGAGTTGGGAAAAATCAGCGTCGTAATACCCTGACCTCTCCCTTCTCGTCAATCTCCAACCAATCTCCATTCTTCAAAACCCTGCTGGCTATTTTAGTGCCAACCACGCAGGGTTTTTTCATTTCTCTGGCAACAATCGCCGCGTGACATAAAATCCCGCCCTCGTCTGTTATAAATGCTTTTGCTTTTTTCATCAAAGGCAGGAAACTTGCATCAGTTTCGTCCGTGACCAAAATCTCCCCTTTTTTAAATTTTGAAAAATCTTTTTCGTCCAAAACAACTCTTACGACGCCATTAATTTCTTTAGCCATTTTACCGGCCATAATTCCGCCTCCTTTCCCGATGAGTTTCTTTGTTTCCTCCACTTTATTATCTTACCAACTCTTTGTCAACCAAAAAACCGCCTGATTGGCGATTTTTAAGATGAAGCTCTGTCTGGTGGACCGTACCGGATTCGAACCGGTCACCTCTTCGATGCCATCGAAGCGCTCTGCCGAATGAGCTAACGGCCCGAAATTTTTTTATATAGAAGTTTTACTACCTCTTCCAGTTCTAACTGAATTTTTGCTCCGGCACAAGTCAAAACGCAAACTCCTCTATAATCAGCTTTTTTTGTCTTTTTCCCCTTGGTTCTAGGATCAGGCTTGGTTTTATAAAAATTTTCTTTAGGAATTTTAGTGATAGACGACCAATATTTTTCAAGTTCGCCAATATTTTGATCCGCACGATAACTTATTCTGCATTTTAATTGACTCAATTTAATATTGTAGCATTTTTTTAACAACGAAATATACAAAAGAATTATGTTCGGATCAGAACTTCCGAGCATTAAGCCAGGGTGGCTTTTCCATTTCGCCCCTTCGCCAAGATATAACATAGCAAGGGCCACTTTCAGACCTTCTTGGTTAAATTTTTTGAGAACTGCTATGGCATCCTTTCGCACTTCCTCCAGATGTAATTCACGCTTTCTTATAATGGAAGCCCACGCCATCGCTTGAGCTTTAGTAAGGTTTTTACTATTAAGCTCTTTGATTTTTTTATTGTACCAACTTGGTAAAACTACATTTTGACACCAATTTGAAAGCGTACTCTTAGGCATAGATATACCTAAAGCTTTTTGTATTTCAGAATAGGTTTTTCCTTTAGATCGCAATTTACGAGCTTTTTCACGAATAATTGGTCTTGTCATTATTCTAATTGTACCCCAAAAGACTTCAATGTGCAACTTTTATGCCCTCGCGAGGAATCGAACCTCGATCCGCACGTTAGGAGTGTGCTGTTCTGTCCGTTGAACTACGAGGGCTCTGCCGAAATTTTTATTTACATTTTTTACGCTATACAATATACTATATAATATTAAACTTCAAATAAAAAATTTATGCCAGAAAAATCACCGATAGTTAAAGTAGTTAAAAAATGCACGCCGGCTGTGGTTTCCATCATTATTGCCAAAAACCTTCCCAACTTGGAAAATTTTCCTGATTTTTTCCCATTTCTTCCATTCGGGTTTGACCCCAAAGAACTTTACAAACAAATCCCGCCGGAAATGTTTGATGAGCGCGGCCGCATTAAAGTCGGCGGTGGCTCGGGGTTTATTATTTCAGAAGACGGCTTTATCTTAACTAATAAACACGTAGTGATGGACCCCAAAGCCGATTACACGGTTGTAACCAACGATGGTAAAAAATTTCATGCTAAAATTGTTGCCCGCGATCCCATCAATGACGTGGCTATTCTCAAATTTGAAGGTAAGGACTTGCCCTATATCGAACTTGGCGAATCATCAAATCTGGAATTAGGACAAACAGTTGTCGCCATTGGCAATGCCTTGGGCCAATTCCAGAATACGATTTCAACCGGCGTTGTTTCGGGCCTTTCGCGCCATATCACCGCGCAGACCGGCGTTGACGGCCAGCAACAGGAACTCCGCGGCGTTATCCAAACCGACGCGGCAATCAACCCGGGAAATTCCGGCGGGCCCTTGGTTGACATTGAAGGTAAAGCCATTGGCATTAATTCGGCTGTTGTTTTCGGCGCTCAAAACATAGGATTTGCCATTCCTATCAATTCTGCTAAAAAAGCCTTGGTTGATATTAAAAAGTACGGTCATATCCGCGCTCCGTTTCTGGGCTTGCGATATATTTTAATAGATCCAGTTTTAAAAATGAGGCATAATTTGCCGGTGGATTACGGCGCAATGGTGATTCCGGAAGCAACACCCGGCGATTATGGCGTTTTGCCAAACGGTCCCGCCGACAAAGCAGGAATCTTAGAGCATGACATTATTCTTGAAGTTGATAAACAGAAAATAACTAAAGATTTGCCGCTATCGGATTTGATTCAAAAACATGAGATCGGCGACAAGCTTAATTTGAAAATCCTAAGGCGCGGCGGAAAAGAAATCGCCGCAACAGTAGTCCTTGAAGAAATGAAATAAATATTTTGGGTGCCCAACGGGAATTGAACCCGTGTCATCCCGGCCACAGCGGGAAGCTTTACCATTAAGCTATGGGCACCGCAGAAAATCCGCGTTTTAGTCGCGTCTTAAAAATTATAAAGAGAATCTTTCTATTATTCAACCAAATAAACATCAGCACCTTCGCTGACTTTCTCGCCAACCTTAAGGCCAATCGTATCACCTTTCTTCGCCGAGCTAATATCCTTATGCTCAATCTGCATTGATCCAACTGTCTGCTCAAACTCATTTTTGCCGTCTTCAAACTTAACCTTGTCGCCAACCGACAATTTCCCGCTAAGTTCAATAATGGTAACGCCGATATTGCCGTAATAATGGGTGACTGTTCCTATTTTTTTCATAATAATAATTTTTAATGGTTTATTAATAGACCTTTATTAACTTGAATTATATCACAAACCTTATCCCAATTACAATCCATCGCCTCTTAGAAATAAAAAAGCCCGGAGACAGAAATCTTCCCGGGCCGAACTGAAGAGGTCCGGCTAACCTAACTTGACATTCAAGTCATTAATCTTGATCAGAATCTCCCTCTCCTTCTTTCTTAAATCTCTCTTTTTCTCCCCGGGAATGTTGGGGTTATGTAACTTTCTTTTAATATTGGCAAGCTGCCCCCAGTACTGTCCAAGAGTCGCATGCACCTTAGCCATTGATTCCGGAACATCGAAAAGACCTACATCCATTCTTCCCTCCTTCTTTGAAAGATTGTTTGTCTACTTCTTACTATTTGCCAAACTTTTTATCACCCCCTTTTCTTAAATAAAGAGAAAACAAACCCATTGAAAGACCTAAATATTAGTGTAGGGCTAATTTAAAAAAATGTCAACACCAAACCCCAAAACCCGTTAAATTTAACGGGTTTTGGGGTTTGGGGTGGACCCGGGGGGAATCGAACCCCCGCCTCCGCAATGCGAATGCGGTGTATTACCACTATACTACGAGCCCAAAAATTTCTAACGGGGTAAAAATGCGGTGTAATACCACTTTACTATAGGCCCTTATTTTAGAACCCCTGTCGGGGTGCTGGGAATTGAACCCAGTCTACATGCTCCCAAAGCATGCGTACTACCGGTATACGACACCCCGCCCTTGCCCGCCGAAGCTTTAACGAAGGCGGGTTCCCCATATTATACTTGAACTTTGATTGAATTTCAACCCATTTTGTGGTATTTTATTCTTAATTCTTAAGCCCCCGTAGCTTAATGGATAAAGCAATGCTCTTCTAAGGCGTTGATAGGGGTTCGATTCCCTTCGGGGGCGCAAGGGTCTAAATTAAAAATTATGCGATTTATCGCTGACCTGCATATTCATTCAAAATACAGCCGGGCAACAAGCCAGAATATGGTTTTAGAAGAAATTGACCGGGTGGCTCATAATAAGGGAATTTTGGTCATGGCTACTGGCGATTTTACTCATCCGGCTTGGTTTAGTGAAATTAAAGAAAAACTTGAGCCGGCAGAGCCCGGGCTTTTTAAATTGAAAAAACAATTTAAAAAGCCCGGGCTCTCTGGAAATTTTCCGGAAACGCGTTTTATACTCACGGTGGAAATTTCCGGAATTTATTCCCGTCCCTCGACCCAGCTCGGGACAAGTAGAACTTACCGAATTCACAACCTGATTTTCGCGCCAGATTTGGAAACCGCGGCAAAAATTAACACCCGCTTAGGCCTAATCGGCAATTTATCCTCTGACGGCCGGCCAATTTTGGGATTGGACAGCCGCGATCTGGCTAAAATAATATTTGACATTAACCCCAAAGCTGTAATTATTCCAGCCCACGCTTGGACACCTTGGTTTTCTATTTTTGGTTCAATGTCTGGTTTTAACTCAATTGAGGAATGTTTTGGCGAATATTCAAAATATATATTTGCGATTGAAACCGGCCTCTCAAGCGACCCAAAAATGAACTGGCGACTCTCCCAGCTTGATAAGATTGCTTTAATTTCAAATTCCGATTCCCATTCTTTGGCGCGGATGGGCCGCGAAGCCAATATTTTTGACACCGAACTTTCTTACGACAATATTATTAATGCCATAAAATCCCGTGATCCTAAAAAGTTTATTGCCACGATAGAATTTTTTCCCGAAGAAGGAAAATATCACTTTGACGGCCATCGCGCCTGCGGTGTAGTTTTTGATCCGGAAGAAACCAAAAAACATAACAATATTTGCCCGGAATGCGGCAGAAAATTGACAATCGGCGTTTTAAATCGCGTCCATGAATTAGCTGACCGGCCAATAGTTAAGACCGAATTCTCCGCCAAAGGCGGATCCGCCTTTGGCGGAAGCAATTACCTACATCGCTGGGAAAATCGCGTTCCTTTCCACTACACTGTCCCACTTGATGAAATAATCGCTAAATCGCTTGGCGTCGGCATTGCTTCGCGGAGAGTTCAATCCGAATATGAAAACATAATCAGAATATTCGGCGGCGAATTTAAGATTCTAATGGAAAAAGGCCTTGATGAATTAATCCATGAGAGCATTAATCCGGAAATTATCAACGGAATTGCGGCCCTTCGCGAAGGTAGAGTGAGATTTAATCCACCCGGTTACGATGGCGAATACGGCAATATGGTTTTTGTGGATTCAGAAAAAATTCAAGAATTTACCACTCAAAAAAGTTTGTTTTGATTTTTTGCCTTATTTAAGCCATTTTTTACATTTTACCTCTAAACTATTGACAAATCATATAACACATGTTATACTTAAGTTATTAAGAATTGGCGCTACCGTTCTTTTTTAAGTATACTTGTCATTTGAAGCATATTTAAAAAAGATCGTTGTCAATAAAATATGAGAGGCGAAAGCCGGAAAGGATGAAGAAATGATATTCGAGATTTTTCTGAAGGTGGTGGGGGTTATGGTCGATGTGGTTGCCATTCCGCTGGCGATAGTCGTCAGTGTAAGCAACCATCAGAAGGCGATGGAGATTCTTGGCTGGTCGGATGATGTGACAGATTGGTTGAGAAAACACAAGCCCGATCCGCTGAATATTCTTTTGGCAGTATCCGGGTTTGCGGCGGCTTATTTCGGAGCCAACATCATCTGGTCGGCGTAGCATGTGAAATCGCCGATGTATGCTACGATCACTGCGAAAATCGGATACACAGTGGCTGGCGGGTTTGTATATCTCGCCGGTTGGGTATTATATCTAACTATCTTTCGCAAATATTTTCGAAAGAGGTCTCGGGGCGCTTAACGCCCCTTTTCTTTTTGTAAATGTTTCACGTGAAAAATCGGTCGCGCTTCGCCCGGCGACCAGATTGTGGGGAATTTTGAGCTCAAATTATCGTTTGCTTGACTTTTTCTTTAAGTATCACCATACTATTTTTAGTTTCGGGAAGATAACATCATTGTCGTTTCCTAATTAACAATCTAATAAAGGAGGGGAGAAATGAAATTCAAGGGACGACTGTGGTACATGGGATGGTTCAACCTGCCGTGGAAACTTGTGACGGACGATGGCGAGATCGACCTCTGGCCAGTCATCGACAAGTTCCTTATCTCGCTCAACAACAAGCGCGCCGACCACAAGGAAGAACGGGACGGCTACACGCTGGCGGCGAACGAGAGCTCGGAGTTCCAGTTTAAATATATTCCGGGCGAGTATGTCCTTCTCGAGAAATTGGGGAACTTCGGGGTGTCCAACATCCATGCCTATCTCGACACCGCCCTCGGCTGGCTCTCCGGTCGAATGGTGGAGATCGAGATCGAGGATGGCAAGCAGATCAAGTTTGTCGCCGACAAGTTCGAGAAGGTCTACGGCGTCTACTTCGTGGGTGACGGTAACTCCTGCGAAGTGCCAAGAGGCATCGAGAAGACCGTCTGCAAGGCCGGTCAGCGCGACTGTTGCATCTTCCTTTCCGCGGGCGCGGGTGGCTTCTTCTGTGAGAAGTTCAACGGCCCGATAGCACGCTTGCTTCTTGACCGGCTCGCGAAGAACGCCATCCGTGCGAGTCGCATCGGAAGTTGTGCGCTTCTCGGACGGAAGGAGAAAGAAGCAGTACGCGTCGCTACGTCGTAGCGTTCGGAAACAACATTAAGGGGTGTGTGTAGGTAATCTGCGCGCGCCCCATTTTTTTAAAGAATTTGCCGCCCCTCCAAAGGCAGGCAACGTTTCACATGAAACACAGCTTAATCGGACAAAACACAATGACAACCGAAAAACAAAACATAGGAAAATTAGGCGAAGACATGGCGGTCAAATATTTAGAAAAACATGGATATAAAATTTTGGATAGAAATTACCGTAAACCATGGGGTGAAATTGATATAATTGCATCGGAAAATATTGGTAAAAACCAGTTCTTGGCTCGACAGAGCCAAGAACTGGTTTTTATCGAAGTTAAAACACAATCCGCCAGCCGGCGGATTGAATGGCGACCTGAAGAAAACATAACGCGACACAAGAAACACCAATTGTCAAGAATTGTCATGACTTATCTAAAATCAAACAAGATTCCTGAAGACCAAAACTGGCGAATTGATGTTCTGGCAATTACGCTTGATTTCAAAACCAAAAATGCCCAAATTGAGCATATTCAAAATATTAATCTAAATTAATTTATCCCCTCCTTATCCCCAAAACTATTGATTCTTAGAATCGATAGTTTTATGCTAAAGATATAAGGGCATTTAGCTCAATGGTAGAGCGACTCGTTTACATCGAGTAGGCTGGGGGTCCGATTCCCTCAATGCCCACTTTCGAGAAAAAATCAATTTTTGATTTTGTGTCCCGTATAGCGGGACGGTAAAAAGAAATTTTTTAATCACAAAATCCATAGAATTTAAGACATAAAAACAGCAGAAATGCTGGTTTTTGTTTGTTCTTTACTTTTGGGCTCAAATATACTATTCTTAAAGCACCATCGGAATTTTCAGTGGTCCCTGCCACAAAGGTGTGTCGCGGTGAACGCACATTTACAAAAGGAGAGTGTCATGCCTAAGAAAGCGGTAATAGCTGTACCGAAGAGCTTGAATGAGGCAGCTCAGTTTTTGGCGGAGATAGGGCAAGAGCAGCGCGCCACCGACAAGATTCGATCAGGCCTTAATGCTAAGGTGGACGAACTGAAAGCCAAGGCGATGGTTGACGACGAGCCTCACCAGGAAAAGATTTCACAACTTGTCGAAGGTCTCTTCGCTTTCGCTGAAGCCCATCGCGATGAGCTGACCGATGGTGGCAAACGCAAGACAGTCGAAGTGCCAACGGGCACCTTCGGCTGGCGCATGACACCGCCATCTGTAAAGCTTCGCGATGTCGAATCAATTCTGGAAAGTCTGAAGTCGCTTAAACTTAAGCGATTCATCAGAACGAAGGAGGAGGTGGACAAGGAGGCAATGCTGAAAGAGCCCGAGACGGCTAAAACCGTCAAGGGTGTCTCGATCAGCCAGCATGAGGAATTCACAGCCAAGCCGGCAGAGCTGGAAGTCGAGATAGTAACCCAGGTCGACAAGCTCAAGAAAGCTGCGGCTTGAGAAGTCCCCCAATCAACGAACTAAGCAGACCAACTGCTTCCCGCTATGTCTTCGGACCTTTAGCGGGTTTTTTCTTCTGGAGAGATTATATGCGGTCAAAGAAAAACTTGCTTGTCCGCCATAGCCCGCAGGGCGACGGCGGAAAATTATCCCGCCTACGTCGAGGCTTCGGCGAGCAAGCATCGGCGCGGCTCACTTTAACTTCGTCCAGTGCCCACCACCAAACAGGATTTTACAATCACTAGTATTTTTTCACAAAATTTTCAAATTCTTTCATCAATAATTCAGTAATTTCCCCCGGCTTTCCCAAGCGGATTTTTTTATTATTCACTTTCACCACCGGCACGATGTTTTTATTCGTCGCCGTCAGAAAAACTTCGTCAGCCGAATAAAGCTCTTTAATATTTACCTTTCGTTCTTTTACTTTAAAACCTTTTTGACTTGCCAGCTTCATAGCTATTTTTCTGGTAACGCCAAAAAGTACGCCGTCATTCGGAGTAATCAAAACATTGTTTTTCACGATAAAAAAATTGCTAGTTGACGCTTCTAAAGCATTATTCTTATTGGTATATATAATCTCTAATGCCTGTTTCCTAATTCGTAATTCATAATTCCGTATTGCCGCCACATAGTTGGTGGTTTTCATCTTCGGGCAGTCGCGCATATATTCCAACGTGATGACATTGACGCCTTTTTTAAGAATTTCTTTAGAGAGCGGAATAAATTTTTCAATGAGGATATAGAAAGTTTCCTTTCCGGCGAGAGTGAATCCGTCCGGGCTTTCTCCGCCGGTGAGTACTGTCCGGATTATTAATTCTCTAAAATTGTTTACCTGTAAAAGTTTTCTGATTATATTTTCATACTTCTCTTTACTAACGGGAATTTTCAGTCTTAATCCCTTTGCCGAATTTTGAAGTCGCTTCCAATGATCGTCCAGCATAAACGGTTTGCCGTTGACTGTTACCATCATGTCAAAAACCCCGTAGCCGCGAAGAACGCCTAGATCATAAGGACTAATCGCCGCTTTTTCAAGCGGAATTATTTTTCCATTCAGATAGCAATATCTTTTCATGTGATTAATTTATATTATAACCAGTCACGGTATTGCAAACTGCCGGTATTTATTTTCTTCTTTTTCCGTGAAACGCTTGGTGAACTTCGCGGAGTTGTTTGTTAGTAATATGAGTATAAATTTGAGTAGTGGTTATACTTGAATGCCCCAAAAGCTCTTGAACTGAACGGATATCAGCGCCATTCATTAGTAAATCAGTGGCAAAATTATGTCGTAAAGTGTGCGGCGTTACCTTTTTCGATAATCCGGCTTTGATCGCATAATATTTTATCAATCGTTCAATGCTCCGCGGCGTAAGGCGCAGGTTGTCTTCTTTGGCGGGATTTTTTACATTCCGGATAAAAAGCGCATTATCAACATCTTGGCGCTTTTGTAAATAATTTTTTAAAGCCGTTTTAGCGGTTTCTGAAAGAAAGACCAAGCGGACTTTATCGCCTTTGCCGCGAACGGCAAATTCACCTGATTTGAAGTTAATAGAATCTCCGTTTAAAGCGCAAAGCTCTGAAACTCGAAGTCCAGTTGAAAATAAAAGCTCTAAAATTGCCCGGTCGCGTAAAGATTTAAAAGAATCGCTATTGGGCGTATTAAGCAACCGCACAAGTTCACTGTTTTCCAAAAAGATGACCTGCCGCTCCGATTGTCTGCCAAGTTCAATTTTATCCGCCGACAAAACTTTTATATCGCGCTTAGCCAAATATTTTAAAAAGTTTCTTAAAGCAATTAAGTGATAATTCTGAGTATTTTTTTTAAGACCCGCCGAATCCGCCGAGCTGGCGGAGGAGGCGGGCTGTCTATTCAGCCATAAGCGATATTGGCGCACCAAATCTTGGGAAATTTGTTCCGGCTTTGAGATTTTAGAAAATCCCAAAAATCGCCTTAAATACCGCTCGTAATTAACCCGCGTCTTTATTGAGCGATTTTTTTCAATCTCTAAATAATCCAAATAATCTTTTAATAAACTGTTAATACCCATTATTTTTTATTATACCACAACGTCGCAAAATATTTTAAATAAGCTCGCTTTACGAAAAACCAATCTTGTGATATCATTTATGAACGATGTTAGAAACTAAGAAAAGAAAGAAAATAATTGAAAAACACAAAACACATCAAACTGACACCGGTTCAGTGGAGGTTCAAGTTGCAATTTTAAGCGAAGAAATTGACCAGCTTGCCAAACATCTAAAAAAACATCCAAAGGACAACCATTCCCGCCGGGGTCTTTTGGGCATGGTTTCAAAAAGAAAACGCCTTTTAAGTTACTTAGCTAAAGAAGACGAGAAGAGATATAATAGTTTGATTAAAAAATTAGAACTTAAAAAATAATCTCTAATGCCCATAATTAAGCACAAAGATCAGCGCGTTGCCGTTTTAATAGATGTTCAAAATCTTTATCACTCTGCCAAAAATTTATATAATGCACGGGTTAACTTTAGTGAAATTTTAAAAACGGCCTTAAGCGGTCGTAAGTTGGTTCGCGCCATTGCTTATGTCATAAAAACGGAAACCGGAGAAGAAACAGCTTTTTTTGAAGCTCTAACCAAAATGGGCATTGAAACAAAAATGAAAGACCTCCAAATTTTTCCCGGCGGAGTTAAAAAAGGGGACTGGGATGTTGGCATCACCGTTGATGCAATCAGATTGGGTGATTTTTTCATTGACGTTTTAATCTTAGCAACCGGCGACGGTGATTTTGTTCCCTTGGTTGAATATTTAAAAAATCGCGGCCGGCAAGTTGAAATAATTGCGTTTGGCCGTTCAACCTCGGCAAAATTAAAAGAGGCGGCCGACGATTTCATTGACATGTCAACTGACCCCAAAAGATTCACCATCCCAATTAAAAAATTAAAAACTATTAAAACTTCCGCCAAAGGCGGATCCGCCTCTGGCGGAAAAAAATAAAATAATGCCGGAAATTAAAAAATATTCTTTGGATCTTGCCGGGGAGACGCTAAAAATAGAAATCGGTAAGTTAGCGGGTCAAGCCGATGGCGCCGTCGTTGCCCAATTGGGCGACACCGTTGTCCTAGCAACGGCCGTGATGTCAAAAAACCAGAAAATTGGAGCTGATTTTTTACCTTTAACCGTTGATTATGAAGAAAAATATTATGCTCGCGGCAAAATCTTAGGTTCCCGATTCATGAGACGCGAAGGCCGTCCATCGGAAGAGGCAATCCTAAACGCCAGGTTGATAGACAGAGCCATAAGGCCGCTCTTTGACCAGAGTATAAGAAATGAAGTTCAAATTGTGACAACGGTTCTCTCGGTGGATGAAAAAAATGATCCTGATATTTTAGCTATAAATGCCGCTTCAATAGCATTAATGATTTCGGACATTCCCTGGAATGGCCCGGTTGCCGCCATAAGAATTGGCCAGGCCCACGATAAATGGATTGTTAACCCCGCCTTTTCCGAGCGCGAGGAAAGCATTGCCGATTTGGTTGTTTCGATCTCTTCGGATGCAAAAATAAATATGATTGAAGCCGGCCCTTTGAAAGAACTGAAAGAAGATAAGTTAGTGGAAGGAATGGATTCTGCCAAAGAACCCTTGGAACATTTGATAAAATTTAATAAAAAAATTGCCGATGATTTTAAAACCCCAAAAGCGATTGTCGCGACTAAAAACGCCGATACGGAGCTAAGAGGCGAAGTGATAAAATTTTTAAATGCCGATAGCGCGCTTGAAAAGGCAATTTATGAAAAAGATAAATCAAGGCGCGCTAATAATTTAGAAATATTAAAAGACCGGTTAAAAGAATATATTGCAAATATCGGCGAAGATAAAATAAAAGCAGCAGAAAGTTTTTTTGAAGAAGCAATTGATGAGATGGTCCATAAAAATATCCTGGAAAAAGAAAGGCGGCCGGACGGAAGAAAACTTGATGAATTAAGAAAATTATTTTCTGAAATTGGAGTTTTGCCTCGTACTCACGGCAGCGGCTTATTCCAAAGAGGGGAAACCCAGATTTTATCAGTCCTCACTTTAGGTTCGCCTTCTGATGAATTAATCATTGAAGGAATGGTTGTTTCCACTAAAAAACACTTTGTCCATCAGTATAATTTTCCGCCTTTTTCGGTGGGAGAAACGGGCCGAATGGGCGCTCCGGGAAGAAGGGAAATCGGCCATGGCGCTTTAGCCGAAAGAGCGTTGTTCACCGTTGTCCCTAAAAAAGAAGAGTTTCCTTATGCCATCAGGGTTGTTTCCGAGGTTTTATCTTCAAACGGCTCCTCATCAATGGGATCGGTTTGCGGCTCAACTCTGGCTTTAATGGATGCCGGGGTCCCTATATCCAAGCCGGTGGCCGGAATTGCCATGGGCCTTATGACCAATGAAAAAGGTGATTATAAAATTCTTACCGACATCCAGGGGCCGGAAGACCGCCACGGCGATATGGATTTTAAAGTGGCCGGCACCGAGGATGGCATCACGGCTATGCAAATGGATGTAAAAATAAATGGAATTGACACTAAAATTTTAAAAGAGGTTTTATATCAGGCCAAAAAAGCGCGGCTTGAAATTCTGGAAAATATGTCTAAAACCATTGATAAACCGAGGCCTAACTTATCGCCATTGGCGCCAAGAATTATCACCGTTCAAATCCCGGTTGATAAAATTAGGGAGGTGATAGGTCCCGGCGGCAAAGTTATTAACGAGATTATCGCCACAACCGGCGCCGCTATTGATATTGAAGAGTCGGGCCTTATATTTATTACCGCCGAAAATGAAGAAAGCGGGCTTAAAGCCAAAGAAATAATAGAAGGCATAATTAAAGAATATAAAGTTGGCGATATTATCACTGGCAAAGTTACCCAGATTCTTGATTTCGGAGCCATTGTGGGATTTGGAAAAGGAAAAGATGGGATGATTCATATTTCAGAACTGGCGCCCTATCGCGTCAATAAAGTCACTGACATCGTAAACATCGGCGACGAAGTTACGGTTAAAATAAAAAGAATTGAAAACGGTAAAATCAGTTTATCTTTAAAAGACGCGGCGGATAGAAGATAAGACAGAAAGAAATATAAGAGGTGCCATGGGAAGTAGGAATTGGTAAAATAAAGATATGAACCAATCAAAAAATGTAAAAATCGTAGTATTTGTGCCAGAGTCACACTCAGACGCAGTTCGTGAAGCGATGGGTAAAGCTGGCGCTGGCAAAATCGGCAATTACACTTACTGCAGTTTTTCCTCAAAAGGTATCGGGAGATTCAAACCCGAAGAAGGTACGCACCCAAACATTGGCGAAGTCGGAAAATTTGAATCGGTTGTAGAAGAAAGAATAGAAGCTGTATGCGAACAGAGTATTCTAATGAATGTAATAAAAGCAATCAAGCAAGTGCATCCCTACGAGGAAGTTGCATTGGACATATATCCATTAGAGGAAATATAATTCCTGCAGTTAGTTATTAAAGATCAAGAGGTGTCATGGGAAATAGAACTGATGTCAGGGAAGACCTTACTAAATTACGGATTTTCAAACGATCGCTAAAATATCCGTAATTTGTAATAAACACACAAAAATAACTTTTGGATAAAAAGTAAAAAAGATTCTTTTTATAGACGAAATCTCTCTTTAAGATCTATTTCAATATCAATGTCTTTGACTCTTAAAAACCTTACATAAGGCGCAAGATTGAACATTTCCACAATAAAATTCACCTCGTCTTTGCATTCATAAGGATGGATAAAAACACTTTTCTGAAGAGGATAAAATCCCAATTCTTTTAATTTGGCAGCTAAGGCCATTCTTCCGGTCCTTGTCTCTTCCGGAATATCAAAAATTACTAAGCGCCACAGTTTGTCCCACCGTGCCGGTTTTTTAATTTCTATTTTATCCAGATCATATTTTAAAATTTTATTCTTCCCTTTTTCGCTTAAAGTGAGCTCAACCGTTCCATTATTCGCTTCTTTATAATCAATAAGTTTTGATCGATATAATCTTTTTATTGTCTCTCTTAAATATCGCTCGTTTATTTTCTTCCATTCCTTTGAAACTTTTTTTAGAATTCGGAAATAATAATCAGGCCTACGTGTTAATGATAGAATAAAACCTGCCTCTAAGAGAAGTAAAACTTTTTTACTCGCGGGTCCTAAATGTTTCATTATTTATGATGATATCACAGAGATTACGGATTTTCAAACGATCGCTAAAATATCCGTAATTTGATATACTGATGTTGGATGTGGATAGTGGTTAAAAGCATTTTGTGTTAAAATTATTTTAATGACAGACCCAACCCAAAAACCAGAAGAAGACATTATAATAAGAACAATGAAAAGCGATCAGGACAGATTAGCCGGTATTATTCCAGAAAAATCTTCCGCCGTTAAACCTGCCCCACCAAGGCCCATCGCCAAAGAAACAGAGTATAAAACATCGCAGATGCCAATGTCCTATCCGACGTCGCCGGCGCCGCTTTCTCCGCCTGCCGACAAGCCGCCAATTTTAATTGTACCGCCAAAGATAATACCGCCAAAAGAAACCCCAACTAAGCCCTTATATAAGGCGACACCGGTGTGGATAAAACTCGGAATTATTGGCCTAGTCGTTATTCTTATAGCATTTTTAGGACTTTATGGTTATTGGAAAATTTTTATTCAAAGTAAATTGCCGGCAACCGTAAACCCGCCGATATCAACAACCACCGTGCCGACTTTACCAACAGCGCCAACAGCAACAACCGCCGTCCCTATAAAATTCTTCAATAAATTGCCCAATAAATCAGTGACAATTGACTTGCCATCAAAAACGCCAACAGTTTTAATCCAAGCGCTAAAATCTGAAGCAAAAATTGAAGAAACCCGCGCCTCAATCAAACAAATAAAAATAACTTACCAGGGAGAGCCGTTAACCGTCGAGGAATTTTTTAATCTAATGTCAATTTTTGCTCCTAAAAATTTTCTATCAAATTATGAAAATGAATTCGCTTTTGCATATTTTAGCCAAAAAGAGGGAGCGCGGCCGATTTTAATTCTTAAAATTAAAGACAAAGAACTGGCTCAAAATCAAATGACAGATTGGGAAAAAACGACCCTGGCAAGCGATATTTTTCCTTTGTTTTTAAGCGATTCCGAATTGCCCAAAACTCTGCAATCATTCAAACCCTATCTTTTCATTAGCCAACCGGTACGATATTTAAATATCAATATGCCTTTCGCCTCGTTAAATTACGCCACTTATAATAACTTCCTGATTTTCACCGCCTCAAGTGCCGGAATGTTCGTTGTCTTACAGGATTTAACCGGCCAAAGCGTTTCGCAAAATTATTTGGAAAATTTGAAAGCGTCAATTAACGAATTCGTTAAATAATTTCGTAGATGTGTGGATAACTGAATATTGATAGAAACTATAAACCATGAGAGAATAAGCGTAGATCCTTGTTTCTGGTCTGTTATGCATTGTTCGAGTATTCGTACTCGAGACAGCTATCTGCTAGCCATTTGATTAGCTCTTTTGAATTTTGGTCTTGTACCGCAGAGCGGAAACGAGGCTCCATATCTCACGAAAGCAGACGTGAGTCTACACAAGGGCGCATACCCATTTAAACAACAATGTTTCTGGGGTCATACGGCGCCCTTTTTCATTTGTGGTCAAAATCTTTAAAATTATCCCCACCTTGTCCCCAAAATGATTGATTCCGGGAATCAATCATTTTATTTAGAGCGATGGATAACATTTGCTTTTTAAATATACATTTGATACTCTAAAAATCATGTTAGACCAAAAAACAATTGATGAACTAAAAACCGCTCTGGAAAAAGAACGCGATCTTTTAGTCAGTGAACTAACGACTATTGCCACGCCTGACCCGAATTTAAAAGGCGATTGGGATGTCAAACATTTTGAATGGGAAGAAGACGAAATCACCAGTAAGGAAGAGTTGGAAGGAGGAGTGAGTGTCAATGAATCCGATGAAGATATGAAAAATAAGGCGCTTTCCGACCATTTGGAATTGAGATTAAGAGATGTTAATAATGCTTTAAAGAGAATAGAAGATGGGGCTTACGGCATTTGCGAAGTTTGCAAAGAACCCATTCCCCTTGAACGGCTTAAAGCCAATCCGGCGGCTTCAACGGATATTAAACACGCTAAAGAACATGGCATCTAAACTTTACTCCGCCGCTTTATGCGGCATTAATGCGAAAATAGTGGAGGTCGAGTGTGATTTATCACCCGGCCTCTTTAATTTCTCTATTGTGGGTTTGCCTGACACTGCAGTTAAAGAATCTAAAGACCGGGTTTCATCGGCTTTAAAAAATTCCGGCGCTTCACCGCCCTCACGACGCAATAAAAGAGTTACTGTTAATCTGGCGCCGGCCGATTTAAAAAAAGAAGGGCCGGCCTATGATTTGCCGATTGCTTTAGGTTATCTTTTGGTTTCAGAACAGACCAAATTTGATCCGGAGAAAAAATTATTCGCCGGAGAACTGGCTTTGGACGGCAATTTAAGGCCGGTTAGCGGAGTACTCTCAATCGCCATTGAGGCTAAAAATCGCGGTTTTAAAACTTTATTTATACCTAAAACCAACGCCGCCGAGGCGGCGTTGGTTAAAGATATTGAAGTCATCGGCGCCGCCAATTTAATCGAACTCTTAGAACATCTTGAAAATAAAAAACTCATTGCTCAGCATCAGAATTCGGAAATAAATTTGTCTTCTATAGAGAGAGAAGAAAAAGAAGAAGAATCGGAAGTTGACTTGGCTTTAATTCGCGGCCAGGAAAAAGCTAAAAGAGTTTTAGAAATCGCCGCCAGCGGCAATCATAATATAATTTTTTCCGGCCCGCCGGGATCGGGAAAAACCCTTTTGGCCAAAGCTTTGGCTTCAATTTTGCCTAAATTAAATCTTGAAGAAGCGATTGAAGTGACAAGAATTTGGAGCGTTTCCGGGCTTTTAAAAGAAGACAGGCCATTTTTATCGCAAAGGCCTTTCCGGTCGCCGCATCACACAGCTTCAGGCGTGGCTTTGGTTGGCGGCGGCGCCTGGCCAAAACCGGGAGAAATTTCTTTGGCCCATCGCGGCGTCCTTTTTCTGGATGAATTCCCCGAATTTTCCCGCGATGTTTTAGAAAATTTAAGACAGCCCTTGGAAGAAAACACCGTTACGGTTTCCCGCGCTCAGGGCAGTTTAACTTTTCCGGCCCAGTTTCTTATGGTCGCCGCCATGAATCCTTGCCCCTGCGGTTATTTGAACGATTCTTTAAAGGAATGTATTTGCGCTCCGAGCCAGATTATAAGATATAAAAGAAAACTATCCGGCCCACTTCTTGATCGAATTGATCTTCATGTTGAAGTGCCGCGTTTGAAATATGAAGAAATGGCAAAAGAGAGCTTTGGTGAAACCAGTAAAACTGTGAGAGAAAGAGTGACAAAAGCGCGCCAGATTCAAGCTTTGCGATTTAAGAATGAGGGAATTTTAACCAACCGTGAAATGTCGGTTCGCCACATCAAAAAATATTGCGCTTTAGATGAAACTGCGGAAAAAATGATGAAAAGCGCGGTCAGCTCACTGGGTTTCTCAACAAGAACTTATCATCGCATGTTAAAAATCTCCCGCACCATCGCCGATTTGGAAAATTCAGAAAACATAAAACCTCAGCATTTAGCCGAGGCCTTGCAGTATCGTCCGAGAGAAGAAGTTTGATTACCTCGCGAAAGGATTTTTGGCGCCGCGAACTTCAAAATGGAGATGACAGCCGGTTGAATTGCCAGAACCTGGGTTGCCCGGATAACCGCCCATAAAGGCAATAATACTACCTTGATTTACATACTGGCCGGCTATTACCAAAATATTTTTCAAGTGAGTATAGCGAGTACTAATGTCATTGGGATGTAAAAGCATTATATTATTGCCATAACCGCCATTAGCATAACGACTGGCGCTTTCTGTTGGATAAGTCGCGGAAATGACTCCTGAAGCCGCAGCAAACACCGGAATATTTTCAGAAAGACAATCGTCGCCTCTTGAAATATCAACCGCGTTATAGGAATGAAGTTTGCCGCGATTAAAACCGGTAGTCGGAAAAATAAAATAGCCGTCGAGATAAGGGCCGGCGGCATAGTATGGCAGAACTGGTTTTGACGGTACCGGTGTCGGTTCGGGCGTCGGAATGGTTATCGGATTCTGGTTTTGCAGAATCGAATCTCCCCCGGTAATTAAGGGGTCTCTCTCATCGTAGGGAGCGCTCTCAAGATCAATATCGGCGGCATTGTCATTTATCTCAACCGCTGAAGCAACCAATACCGATTGCAATAATAAATTTTCCTTTGGCCCGCCAACTGGTCCGTCAACTGACGGAGCAGACACAATTTCTGTAACCTCGCCGCCAATAGTTGTACCCTCTAACCCCGCCAAACTGCCAATTAAAGCTGTTGGATTGGCCAAATTGGCGACAAAAACCAAAGAAGAAATTAAAAATAAAGAAGCCCCCAAGGGGTATTTAGCACCTGCTAGCAGAATTTGTCTAAGAATAGTATAAATAAGCCGAATTTAAGACTAATATCCTAAAATCAACCAAGCGCTGTTTTTAATCCTAACAAGGTCAATAAAAACGGTCAAGCTATTTATCCCCAGCGCCGATTATGTTATCTTAGAGTGGCATGAAAATTTTTGATGGTTTAAACAACGAACAGATCGAGGCAGTAAAGACGATAGATGGCTCCGTTTTGATTTTGGCCGGCGCCGGGAGCGGCAAAACCAAAACTTTAACCCACCGCATCGCCTACATCTTGTCGCAAGGTATAAACCCCGAGAATATTTTAGCGGTTACTTTTACTAACAAAGCCGCTGAAGAGATGCGAACTCGCGTTGGTAGGCTGTCAGCTATAAGTCATAAACTATTTATTGGGACTTTCCACAGTTTCGGCGCAAAAATTCTAAGACAAGAAATAGAATGTTTGGGGTATAAAAATAATTTTGTTATTTATGACGAAGACGATTCTTTTAGCTTGGCAAAAGACATAATAAATGACTTGAATTTATCGCGCGACCGGTTTAAAGCCAACTCTCTTTTAAACTTAACTTCTAAACTCAAAAGCGAATTGGAAAATCCTGAAAAGACGGGCGTCGACGCCGATGATTTTTATAAAAGACAATTTATTCGTTTTTATAATCTCTACAACAAGCGTCTCAAAGCCGCTAATGCGGTGGATTTTGATGATTTAATAATATTGCCGGTACAAATTTTTAAAAAATATCCGGAAATTCTCAAAAAATATCAAGAGTACTACCGGTATATTCTGGTTGATGAATATCAGGACACCAATCATGCTCAATATGTTTTAATAAACTTAATGGCCCAAAGAGACAAAAATCTTTTTGCCATCGGCGATCCGGATCAGGCAATTTACGGCTGGCGCCATGCGGATTTCAGGAACATTTTAAACTTTGAAGAGGACTACCCAAAAGCCAAAGTCATAAAACTTGAGCAGAATTACCGTTCCACCCAGAATATTTTAAACGCCGCTCACGAAATTATCAGTAAAAATATTGAAAGAAAAGAAAAAAAATTGTGGACCGAAAATCCACCGGGAACCTTGATAGAAGTAGTTGAGGCAATTGATGAAAGGGAGGAGGCCGGGTTTATTTTGGATAAAATAATAGATCTAAATAAAAATCTGGGAATTAATCTTGATAAAATTGTTGTGATGTACCGGACTAACGCCCAGTCGCGGGTTTTAGAAGAGGCCTGTCTTTATGCTAATATGCCCTACCGAGTGATCGGTGCTGTGAAATTTTATCAAAGAAAAGAAGTTAAAGACATTTTGGCATATCTGCGATTGATTCAAAATCAAGATGACGAAATTAGTTTAAAAAGAATTGTTGGGATTTTGGGCAAAAGATCATTTGAAAAATTTATGGAAGATTTTTCCGCCAAAGGCGGACCAGCCTCTGGCTGGGAGAATTTAAAAAATCAGGTAGAGATTTTGCCGCCGGGAAAACTTATAAAAACCGTTATTAAAGAAACTGGCTACTATGATTATTTGGTTAGAAAATTTCCGGGGGTTGGGTCCGACGGCGAACTTGAATCAGAATCAAGAATTAAAAACATTAAAGAATTAATCGGCTTGGCCAATAAACATGATAATCTCAGCGATTTTTTAACTGAAGTTGCTTTAATGCAAGAAGAGAGAAATGCCGACAATACCAAGAAGCTTAATTTGATGACGCTTCACTCGGCTAAAGGCCTGGAATTTGATGCGGTTTTTATTTCCGGAGTTGAAGAAAATTTAATGCCCCACTCCCGCTCGGCGTACTCTTCAGAAGAGTTGGAGGAAGAGCGGCGGCTTTGTTATGTGGGGATGACGCGGGCAAAAAAGCATTTATGGCTTTTTTTCACAAAACAACGCACTTTGTGGGGCGAAAAGAGAGAAGTTGTGCCATCTCGTTTTATAATGGAGCTGCCGCAGCATTTGGTTAACTTCAGGTCTTTAGCCGATGGTTATAACCTGCCGGAGATTAAACTGGAGTAAAAAATGGATTTAACTAATAGAACAGTAATTAAGGACCTGCTTAGAAAATACGGCGTCAGGCCGGAAAAATATTTGGGCCAGCATTTTATTTTGTCTAAAAAAGCGCTTGCTCAAATGGTTGCGGCCGCAGAAATTAAGAAAAATGACACCGTCGTGGAAATCGGGCCGGGGTTTGGGACTCTCACTCAAGAACTGGCAAAAAACCCCCACTTTTTTTTAAAAGGTGGGGGGCCAAAAATAATTGCCATTGAAAAAGATCCTAAGATGATTTCAATTTTAAAAGAAACGCTGAATGATTACAAAAACATAAAAATTATTCAAGCCGACGCCCGCAATTTATGGGTTTCCGAAACCTATAAAAAGGGGAATAGGGTGGGGACAATAATAGAAAAGGGTAGATACAAAATCGTGGCGAATTTGCCGTATAATATCGCCACTTTTTTAATTCGCCAATGGCTTGATCCGCCAGTTGGCGGACCGCCGGAATTGATGGTCTTAATGATTCAAAAAGAAGTGGCGCAGAGAATTTGCGCCAAGCCCCGCCTTCGCCAAGGCTACGGCGGGCAAGCGCCCATGAATCTTTTGGCTGTGAGCGTTCAATTTTATGCCGATGTTAAAATTATTGGCTATGTGCCGGCCGAAGCTTTCTGGCCAAAGCCAAAAGTTGATTCGGCGATAATAGAAATTGTTCCGAAAAGAAAACCCCCGCAAAAAACACGCGACGCATTTTTTGAGGTTGTTAAAGCCGGCTTCTCCCAACCCAGAAAACAACTAATCGGAAATTTGACAAAAAAATTAAAATTCCCAAGAGAAAAATTAATAAAAATATTTAAAGATTTGAATCTTTCAGAACAAATTAGAGCAGAAAATTTGAGTTTGGAAGAATGGGTCTCGCTGGTAAAAGAAATAGAAAATAATTAAAAAATTTTTCATATTTGTTCTCATAGCGGGTTGTGAGACCGAGCGGGCACGGTTTCCCGCGTAGCGGGAAGAGCGAGGGCGAACCCCTGAAGCGAGCACGCCGGGCGAGCGAGGAAAGCGAGAGAATGAATATGAAAAAATTTGAAAATACGCATTTTCAGCCGAGAGTGAGAAAAAAATCAATCTGTTATTTTCCCTCGCCCGCCACTTATCCACAATTAATCACGTATTTACAAGGTTTTTGTGGTATAATTTCGTCGGGGAATGACTAAAAAATATTTAATAATTGCATTTGTAATATCGGCCGGAGTTGCTTTCGGAGTTTTTTCATTTGCTCCGGCTTCAAAAACTCTTTACATAAAAAACAGCGCGTCCTATCTCGCTTCTGCAGAAGATAAAATCGGCGATCTTTCAAACACTGTTATCCCACCTATTAATGTCCCCAAAAATATAACCGAAAACTTCGCGGCCGCACTAACGCAGGAGTTGGTTTCCAAAAACCCGGATCCGAAAACCAACTCATCGGGCCAGCCGGCGCTCGCCACGCCGGATGTAAATGCAATGGCAGAAAAATTCATCACCGACGGCTTAAAACAAGCGAATGAAAATATTTTAAACATTAAAGTGCCGAACCTTGAAATTTCCTATGACAACAGCAAAACGGCAATTGAAAATTATTTATCCGAAGCCCAGACGATAATTAATAATAATCTAAAGACCGGAGATTCGCTTTTTTCTATTTTAGACGAAATAAACAAAAATAGCGGCGCGGGACTGGAGAAACTCCTGCCGATGATAATCAGCCATGAGGCCGCGGCGAACCAAATTGAAGAAAAAGCCGTTCCATCCAGTTTAAAAGACTTAATGACCGAAGAAATCCGCCTTTTGAGGATAACGGCAAATGTTTTACGGGCTCTGACTAATGTTGAAAACGATCCTTTAGGAACGATAGCGGCAACTAAACAATTTGAAGCAATTCTTCAAAGTTGGGACGATCTCCAGAAAAAATTCGATATTTTTATTCAAAAATTAAACCGGATATGATGGCAAAATATTTCAGTAAAAAATCAACTATCGTAATTTTTTTAGTACTATTATTTCTTTTTGCTATACCAAAGCCGGCGCTAGCAATAACTACCTGGGAAGCCAACCCTCTCGTCTGGGCATATAACATGATAACTGCCTCCGAAAGTACCATAACCGCCGGAGCGGCCGTTGCGACAATTACTCAAGATCTCTTTGAATGGGCATATGACTTTGCCACCGAAGTCCTTAAAAGACAACTTCTGAATATGATGGTTGATCAAATCGTTACTTGGATTCAGGGCGGGGGCGACCCCAAATTCATCACTGACTGGCCCGGATTTTTCAGAGACGCGGTTGATCAAGCCGGCGGCAAATTTATTCAGCAAATAGGATTAAGCCAGCTTTGCTCGCCTTTTAAACTTCTTTTGGGGGCGGCTTTTATCCCGATCCCAACTTTCACCGAACGCTCTTCCTGCACCTTAAGTAAAGTCGGAGCGAACCTTGACGCTTTTCTAAAAGATTTTAACAATGGCGGCTGGGTCGCCTGGCAAGAAATGGTGTTAAAGCCGCAGAATAATGTTTACGGCGCCTATCTTATGGCCTGGGATCAATATGAAATTGAAAAATCAGCGGCGGCAAAAGCCGCGGAAGCCGAAGCCCAAGCCGGCAGAGGATTTTTGAGCGCAAAAAGATGTATACAGTATGATCCGGAAGCGGCTGAGGCATGCGCGCAGTTGACCGGAGATGAGGCTACGGCGTGCGAAGCTCAAGTGCCGTGTTTGAAATACGAAATTGTCACTCCGGGCGCTGTTGTCGGCGATTTGGCAGGTAAAGCTGTTGGTTCGGATATTGATTGGCTTGTTAATGCCGAAGATTTATCAGCTTATGTTGCAGCAATTACTAACGCCATCTTAAACAGAATGTTTGCCGAAGGAGTGGGGCTATTGCACACTGCCTTATCTAGCAGTGCCGGAGGCGGAGGCGGCGGAGGCGGTTCCTCTGCCCAGGCGCAATGCGCTCAACTTTTGGGCACAGCGGCTTACAACGATTGTATAAACGCTCTGCAAACCGGCGTGGAAATCAGAGAGTTTCAGAAAAACTATCTGATATCCTTAATAAACCAGGATTTGGCTTATCAAAATCAACTTTTAGGGGCTAAACAAGCCACTTTAAGTATTTTGAATCAATCTATTGACATCCTAAACCAGCTTGGAGTCTGTCAAGGAACAACGCCTCCGGCTTTAGCTCAAGTCCAAAGCGCCGCCTCAACCATGGCAAACCAAATCACCCAGATTCAATCCGATATTATTGCTCTACAGGTTAAGCAACAGGAGATAAGGGCAATAACCGATGTAACCCAAATTCCGTCTCTTTGGGCTCAAGTAGCCGGCGTGGTTAATCCCAGCGCTACTCAAAGTTTAGCTTTGGCCGCCCAAGCGGAAACCAACCAAAAACAACAAGAAATGAATAACTATCAACAACAGCTAACTTCCTGCCAGCAGCAGATATGAAAAAATTTTTAAGAAAAAATAAAAAATATATTGGTTTGGTTCTAATCGCGGCAATTGTTTTTAATTTTCTATTTTTGCCTTTAACCGCAAAAGCAGCAGAAAAAGCAGCAGACCCTAGTTGGATCGGCCAAGTAATGAGCTGGATCGCGGGGAAAACCTTGCTTTTTACCTCATCCGCTATCAGCATGATTTTCGGCGCTGTTTTCGGCTTAGTTCTCTGGCTGGAAGCCCAGATTATTGATTATATTATTTCTCCCGCTAATTTTTCTTTCACTAATTCTCCAATTGTCACTCTTGGTTGGGGCATCACCCGCGACTTAGCCAATATGTTCTTTATTTTAATCCTTCTGATAATCGCTTTTGCCACGGTTTTAAAAATCCAGTCCTACGCGATAAAACAACTTTGGTGGAAAATACTTGTGGCCGCGCTTTTGATTAATTTCAGCTTGGTGATTGCCGGTTTTATCATTGATTTCACCCAAGTCCTCACCGCGTTCTTCCTAAACCAAATCACGGGTGGAGGGAGTTTCGGTACGATTACCACCCGATTGGCTTCCAGCATGCAGATTTTAAATTTTTACAATCCGGCCCCACCCACAAGTGTCTTGGGCGGCATTGGGCAATTTGCCTCCAGCGCCGTTGCCGCTACAGTGGGTATTATTTTAACTCTGGTTGGTTTGGTGATAACCGTTTTTGTTTTCGGCGCCCTCGCTATATTTTTAATTGTGAGAATTCTTTACATCTGGTTCTTGTTAATCATCGCGCCCATTGTCTGGATGCTCTGGATTCTGCCGGCAACAAGCAAATATTTTTCGCAATGGTGGGATAATTTTATAAAATGGGCATTTTTCGCTCCGATCTATGTTTTTTTTATTTACCTCTCGCTTTCCATTTTTGACGCAACCGGCAAGCTTAGTCCTAAAATTTTTGGGGTGTTTCCAGCCGCTTGGGAAACGCCGGCGCCCGGCCTCACTACTGTCGCCATGCCAGCCGCAATCTTCCAGTGGATTTTGGTTATCGCCATAATGTTCGGTTCGCTGATTGTGGCTCAGAAATTTGGCGTTGAAGGAGCTAAGGCGATTAGAGGAGCAACTAAAGGCGCGGCAAAATCAACGGCGCTTTGGGCCACAAAATCATATGGTCGCATGGCAACTGGTTTAGGAACCAAAATGGCCGGCGCTGGAGCCGGTCGTCCACCAGGCGCTTTAAGAACTATAACCTCTCCGATAAGAGGTGCCGGCACAGGATTACAAGTATTGGGCGGCTTGGCTACTGGCGCCAGGGGAGGTAGGTTCACGGCTCCTCTGAAAAGTACGCCAGCTAGACCCCTTGGATGGAAATCGACTCCTCTTTCTCTATTAGAAGCTGTCACCCAAGGAGCGGTAGCAGGTTCTGGTTTGTGGAAAAAGAAAAAACAAAAATTTAAATTACCATCCGGAGAAACTATAGAATTAGAGCCCGAGGAGGAAAAACCAGAAGAGGAGAAAAAGCCAAAAGAAGAAAAAAAATAATTTACATAGATTACTATGGACTATTCATTATTAACAGAACAAAAAATATCAGAAAAATATGAAGGTCTTTCTCAAGACCTCAAGAATGTTTTATCATCCGCAGATACTTCAGTTATCATAGAAAATATCGCTGCGAAATACCGCCTGGACGAGGAAAAAACCACTATGCTTATCCAACTTGTTGGATTGGTAATTCTTGGATTTGTCAGCTTTTTTGAGGATATGAAAGAAGAAATGAAAGAGATAATAGATATTAGCCCTCAGTTTATTCCATTAATTGCGGATGAAATACGCCAAAAAATATTTTCACCAGTAATAAATTCTTTACAAAAAATAATAACTGTAAAACGCCCACCAACGCCGACACCAGCAACGGCAATTCCTGCGCCTGCCGCTACGCCGCCTCGACCTGTTGCGCCGCCTACAGCTTCAACGCCTCCAAGGCCGGTTGATGAATATCGCGAACCGACATTTTCTATGCCCGAAATTGTTGATTTAAGGAAAGCCCCGCCAATTTCAACCCCAATGCCAATGCCGACACCATCCCCTCTGCCGCCCAAATCAATTACGCCAACGCAACCGATTGCCCCAAAACCAGTAATACCAATTCCTCCAGCGGCTCCAACACCGCTTATTGAAGCCGAACCCCATAAACCCCCTGCTTCCACTCCAAAACCAATTACTCCTACCCCGCGACCGCAATACATTATGAGGCCGTCGGGCGCGCCTCCAACCGATTCCCCGGAAAATGTTTTAGATTTAAGAAAAGACAAAGGAGAATTTTAATGCAGTACCAAGTCCCGCAATTTATTGAATTAGAAGACAGGATTATTGGGCCTTTAACGCTCAAACAATTTTTATATCTGGCTTTTGCCGGCGCCCTTCTTTTTGTTTTTTGGTTTTTATTTGCATTTTATATCTGGATAATTATTGCCCTGCCAATTACAGCTCTGGCCGCGGCTTTCGCATTTTTAAAAATAAACGACCGGCCATTTGTCTATTTTTTTCTTGCTTTTATAAAATATTTCACTAAACCGAAGCTTTATATTTTTTCCACTACGCCACAAGAAACGCCTAAAGAATCTGTTCCTGAAGAAAAAATTGAAATTCCGCAAACTCAAGAAAAAAAGTTAACCACTTCAAAATTAAAAGAGTTGGCGCTAAATTTAGACATCGGCAATGGGAGAAAAAATATTTAATCAACCCACCTTAGTCCTCCCTTATCAGGGAGGAAAGCAGAGAATATTCCCCCTGATAAGGGGGAATGAAAGGGGGTTTAGGAGAAGGCACAGGAAATCAAAATATGACTGACTCAACAAAAATAATTAAAGGACCGGCTACCCAAGAATTTGTTGATATAGAAAAAATCCGCGAGGGAATTATTATTTTAAAAAACGGGGGGCTCCGCGCGGTCTTAATGTGCAGCTCAAGAAATTTAGAGCTGGAATCAATCGACAGCCAGAACGCCATTATTAGTGCCTATGCCGATTTTCTTAATTCTTTTGATTGGCCGCTGCAAATAGTAGTCCACTCAAGAAAACTGGATATTAAACCCTATTTAGCCACGCTTGAAGAAAAATTAAAAACCCAAGAAAATGAACTCTTAAAAATCCAAACCGCCGAGTATATCGATTTCGTGAGAAGTTTCGTGACCCTTTCTGATATTATGATTAAGAGATTTTACACCGTCGTCCCTTTTGATCCAATTGAATCAAAAACCGAAAGCCCGTTTGAAAAAATCGGTTCTCTTATTAAGACGCCCTCTAAAAAACCTCAAGAACTCCCTGAAAAAAAATTTCAAGAATACAAAAACCAATTACTCCAGCGGACTGAACATATTGTTTTGGCCCTGGCCCACGTTGGTATTAAAGCTGTGGGACTTCAGACCGAAGAACTAATAGAATTATTTTATAATCTTTACAACCCCGAAGAATATGGATCCTCTATATTTAAATAAAAAAGAAGAAATCACCGAAAGCGCCGCTGCCGCCTTGCGCGACATTTTAGCGCCGGCGGCTTTGGAAATCGCCCCCGGTTTTCTCCGTCTTAATAAAAAACTGGCGCGGGCTTTCTTTGTCTTTAATTATCCAAGATTTCTTAACACCAATTGGTTTTCCGGAGTTATTAATTTGGACAAAACTTTAGACATAAGTTTTTTTATTAATCCAATTGACACCGGCGTTGCGCTTAAAAATTTAAGAAAAAAAGTGGCCGAGGTTGAGTCAGAACTTAGTATGCGTGAAGAAAAGGGCCTGGTGCGGGACCCGATGCTTGAAACTGCTTATCGCGACCTTGAAGATTTAAGAGACAAGCTCCAACAAGCAACGGAAAAATTCTTTAAATTCGGACTTTATATAACCGTCTACGGGGGTTCTGTTGAAGAGCTTGATAAAATTGAGATCTCGCTGCGCTCGATTTTGGACGCCAAACTGGTATACAGCAAATCGGCGATTTACCAGCAGGGCGACGGCTTTAAATCAACGCTGCCTCTTTTAAATGACAACCTTGCAATAAACACAGCCATGAATTCAAGTCCTATTGCCGCCACTTTCCCTTTTGTTTCCTCGGATTTAACTTCTGACAACGGCATTCTTTATGGCATTAACCGCCACAATAATTCATTGATTCTCTTTGACCGATTTTCCTTGGAAAATGCTAATACCGTGGTGTTTGGCAAATCCGGCGGCGGCAAATCCTATGCCTCAAAACTTGAAATTTTACGCTCCCTGATGTTTGGAACCGAGGTGATTATTATTGACCCGGAAAATGAATACCAATATCTCGCGGAAACTATAGGCGGCGCCTTTTTTAAGATTTCGCTTACCTCAGAAAATCACCTTAATCCTTTTGATCTGCCAATGCCCAGAGAAGACGAGAATCCAGCCGACATTTTAAGGTCAAATATTATAAACTTGGTCGGGCTGTTGCGAATAATGTTTGGCGGCTTAACTGCTGAAGAAGACGCTATTATTGACAGCGCCATCACTCAAACCTATGCCAGCCGCGATATTACGCCAAACTCTGATTTTTCAAAAGCCATTATGCCGACAATGTCTGATTTAAAAACCATTTTAGACAGCATGGCCGGCGCCGAATCGTTAAGCCGCCGGCTTGAAAAATACGTCAGTGGTTCCTACGCCGGCTTTCTTAATAACCCAACCAACCTTGAAATTAAAAATAAATTGGTCGTTTTCAGCATCAGAGATATGGAAGAGGAGCTAAGGCCGGTGGCTATGTACATAATTTTGCATTTTATCTGGAATTTAGTCCGTTCGGAGCTTAAGAAGCGGATACTTATGGTTGATGAGGCCTGGTGGCTCATGAAATACGACGATGGCGCCTCTTTTTTGTTCGGGATTGCCAAACGGGCCAGAAAATATTTCTTGGGGGTTACGACCATCACCCAAGATGTAAGCGACTTCTTAAACTCCTCTTACGGCAAGCCGATCTTAACTAACTCCTCCCTCCAGTTTTTGTTCAAACAATCGCCGGCTAACATAGATACCATCCAAAAAACTTTTAATTTAACTGATGAAGAAAAATTCCTGCTTCTTGAATCGGAAGTCGGCGAAGGGCTGTTTTTTGCCGGCTCAAAACATGTGGCTATTAAAGTTATTGCTTCCTACACCGAAGACCAAATCATCACTTCCGACCCGGCCCAGCTTTTGCAAATAGAGCAGGCAAAAAAGGGACTTGAACATGCTGAAGCAATGGTCCCGTAAATATGGTAAAATACTTTTATGGCAATAGCAGAAAAATTGGAACAAAAAAGAGGGGCTTTAAAAGAAAAATTAAGTAAAAAGTCCCAAGAAGATGAAAATGACAGGGGTGCCGAAATAAATTGGGCTGAATGGTTATTGCTTTTTTTAGCCGCGGGTTATATAGATATTCTTTTTATAATTTTAACAGTTATAGGATTGATACCGGTGGTGGGGCAAGTGATTTACGTTATCGCCGATCCGGTTATGAACATTATAGCCACAGGTATGTTTTGGTTTTATTTACAACATAAAGGACTTGGGGGTTACTGGTGGCTGGCCTTTGGAGGGGGGTTAGCTAATTTAATCCCCGGAGTTAACTGGATTGGTTGGACTATAGCCGTTTTAATCCTTTACGTCTTGGTTAAGGCGGAAAAAATTCCCTTGGCCGGCGAGGCAATAGAAAAAGCCGCTAAAACAGCGTCAAAAATAAAATAACACAATCATGGCAAACCAAAACAACCAAAATAAAATTCTATACAGTTGTTTTGGTTGCTTGTTAATTATTGGCGTATCGTTGCCCGTTATCGTCGCCGCTCAATTTGATTTACCCACCAATCAATTACCAAATTTAAACATGAAACCAACGCTTTCTTTAACTTCAGACCCCCTGACGCCCCTGCCAAACTCAATAATTACTGTCACCGCCAATCTTTTGGGGATAACCAATGTTAATAATTCTAATTACACTTGGTTTTTGAATAATGTAAAACAAAAAGAAGCGTCGGGTCCCAATAAAAATATTTTTACTTCTCGGGTGGGTGATTTAGGCGCTGTTTACAAAGTCAGTGTGAGTATTTCAATGCCAAACGGAGACAATTTATCCGATTCAATTTCTTTAACAGTCAGCGATTTTGATCTGACTTGGAGCGCTTCTTCGCAAGCGCCCGCCTCGTACAAAGGCAAACTGCTGCCAACTCAAAATTCAACGGTAAGCGTATCGACACTGTCTTTTATCTACCGGCCCGGCACTAAAACACTTATTAATAACAACAATTTAATTTTTAATTGGAGAGTGGATGACAAATTTTCAACTGGCAAATCCGGGGTCGGTAAATCAGATTTTCTTTTAACAGTCCGCGATTTTGCCGGCGCCGATAAATCCATCCGACTTGAAATTAAAACTCTTGACGGCGCGGTTTCTCTAAGCAAAAGCGTGACAATCCCCATTGCCAGGCCGCAGACCTTAATTTATTTTGCCGACCCCAAAACAAATCTCCCTTATGGCATCGCTTTAAAGAATTTAATTACAAAACCAATAAATTTAAACTTTATTGCTCAAAATTATTTTTTCAATGCGCCGCCAAAAGATTTAAAATGGCAGTGGTTTATAAATAACAAAGAAGTGACTGGTGGAGACGAAAGACCGTGGCTGGCTTCGCTAAATCTCCCCAATATCGACCAGCTCTTTTCCGCCCAAATCCAAGCGTTGGCAAAAAATCCGGCAAATGATCTGGAAACAGCCCAGTCAACAATTAACTTGGAAGTAAAATAAGAAAATTAAAAATGAAAAATCAAAAAGTAAAAATTAAAAATTTCATTTTATATTTACTATTTACTGTTTGCTATTTGCTATTTGCCGTTTCGGCGACAGCCGCTGGGGTTAAGCTTGAAACCGGCCTTCCAAATATCCCGGGGGGCCAACTGCCGGCCGGCCAAGAATTGCCTTCGTACATTAATTATCTTTTTATTTTCGGCCTTGGCCTCATAACTGTTTTGGCCTTAGGCCGGATGATGCTCGGCGGCATTAAATATATTTTAGCTGCGGGGAATGTTGCTGATAAAATAGAAGCCAAAGACACGATTCAACAAGCCCTTCTCGGTTTGGGGTTATTATTGGTTTCTTATCTTCTGCTTCGAACTATCAACCCCGACTTGGTCAATTTAAAAAATCCCGATCTTACCCCAACCCAATTTCAAGGCCCGGTGCCTGGAGGCGGCGGCGCAAGGGGCAGCGGCGGCGCAGGCGGAGGTTGGTAGTTTTTAAAATTTTCAAACAGCTATGTCTAAAAAAACTTTTTACATAATTCTAATAGTGCTTGCCGGCCTTATAATAATTGGGGGAATAATTTGGTATTTTATTTTTAAACCTTCGGCGCCAGCGGCGTCGCCCGAAGGCCTAGGGTTCACCGCCCCGGGCAAGGAAGCCCCCAAAGAATGGACGCCAATAAGCGAAAGCCGGGTGATTTCCGCTCATTTTAGCGACGACGATTCAATTTTATTTTATGATTTTTCCGGCAATCTTTGGCAGTTTAAAGATGGTAGTCAAAAACCAACGTTGATGGATCAAACGGCTACTGAAAACCCGGCTGAAGCAATCTGGTCAATAAATGGGAAAAATATTGTAAAAGCCGGCTTAAACCAATCAGATGTCAACTACACGTTCTCTGATTTCAGTAAAAAAATATTAACCAATTTAAGAGCTAATATTAAATCCGTAGTTTTTTCACCGGACGGCAGTAAAATCGCTTATTATCTTTCTGACGGGCTAAACACAAATTCTCTATACACAAGCAATCCCGACGGTAAAAGCCAAAAATCTTTAATCGGAGCGTTAAAATTGCGTGACATTAACTTAATGTGGCCTAAAAATAATATAATAAGCATAACTTCAAGACCCGGCGGCTTGGTAGCCGGAAACTTATGGACTTTAAATACGGTAAATCTTGGTTTAACCAGATTAATAGATAGATTATTTGGTTTAGAAGCGTTATGGTCGCCTGACGGCGGTAGTTTTATTTACTCCTACACTGACCAAAATGGCCAAAGCCCAAAACTGGCCATATATAAAAATGGGGTTTCAAAAAACATTAATAATATTTCAACTTTAGTTGATAAATGCGTGTGGGCAAAAAATTCAATAAATATATATTGCGCCGTTCCTCAATCCTGGCCGGACTCGGCGGCACTACCCGATGATTATCACAAAAACACATTTTTAACCACCGACGATCTCTGGGAAATCAACACCGAAACTGGTGAAAAAAATCTCATTCTTCAGGGTGTGGGGGATGTTTTAAGTCTTGATATAAATTCAAATAATAACAATTTAATCCTTATATCAAGAAACAGCCGCTTTTTGTATCAGTTACACTTAACCCCCTAATCCCCCTTATCAGGGGGATTTTTATTTCCCTCCCTGATAAGGGAGGGATGGGGTGGGTTTAATCAATATACTTCACCACCACTCTTCTTTGCCCGTCCTCGCCAGTGCTTTCGGTTTTTATATCCGGGTGCGCTGCGAGTTCGGTATGAATAATTCTTCTATCATAAGCCGACATAGCTTCCAAAACTACCGGTTGCTTGTAAAATCTGGCGCGACGGGCAGCTTTTTTAGCAAGTTCCCTAAGCGATTCGCCCTTTAAACTTCGGTAATTATTAATATCAAGACGAAGCAGTGGTACTTCGCCTAACTGTTTTTTTAAAATTAAACGCAGGACAACTTCAAAAGCGCCGATATTTTTACCTCCCTCGCCAATACATAGACTGGCTTCCTTTACTAAAACCAGCGCATTTACCGAGTGGTCGCCAGCTGCTTCAACAAATTTAACTTCAAAATCTGTAATTCTGGTTTTAGTGAAGAAATCATTGATAATATTTTTAATTTTTATTAAGTTCTCTTCTGTCATCTCGGTTAAGATATTGTTGGAGTAAAGTTAGAAGCGTTACCACAATCCAGTAAAGAGGCAGGGCCGCGGGCAAAGACCAGAAAATTATTACACTTAAGATTGGCCCGAAATAGAGCATTTGTTTAGACATAATATGGCTAAAATCAGAAGCTCCAGTAGGTTTAACGGGGGGCATGATCATTTTTGTCTGGAAATACTGTAAACCTCCGGCTAAAATAGCTAATACCACGCTTTTGCGAGATAAATCAACTAACCCTAAAAAAATTGATTGGACGCTGGTCGGCGCCGGGATAAATGAATAAAGAGAATTTAAATCTAAATTAAGGCTATTTAAAAAAACTTGCCACAGAGCAATAATAATGGGGATTTGGATAATTAAAGGCAAAAAACCGGCCAAAGGACTAATCTTATTTTCTGAATAAAGTCCCATAAGCGCCTTGGCTTGCGCTTCTTTATTGTTTTTAAATTTCTTTTTAACTTCTTCAATTTGCGGTTGAATCTTGGTTAAAGCTTTTTGATTTTTAATACTTTTACTTGTTAACGGCCAAAGAATAAAGCGAATGAGTATGGTTAAAATAATAATAGAAACCCCCATGTCATGGCCCGGAACAGTATTATACAGAAAAATCAAACCATTAAAGAGCGGCCTATAAAAAATTTCATTAAACAGATAGGATATCATTTTTAATTAAGAGGTTTTTAAAATTATTTAATAGCACTTGATAACTAAATTTTTTTAAAGCTACCTTGGGCCAAATCACGACGTCAAATCCTGGTTTTATATTTTTTATTAAAAAATAAGCCGCGGCTCTTAGGCGCCGCCTAAATAAATTTCTTACAACAGCTTTTGGGGCAAATTTATTACTAACGATAAAACCAAATCGGGAGAGCTTCTTAAAATTTTTCAAGAATTTAATCTTCATAAACTCATTTTCAGAAATTTTTCCGTATTTAAAAATCTTTTTAAAATCATCGTCGGATTTTAGACGATTCGCTCCCGGCAACATAAGAAACTTAAACTGCTAAACGCCGCCGGCTTTTTTGCCGGCGTCTTTTAATTATTCTTCGGCCCCCTGGACTTCCCATTCTTTTTAAAAATCCGTGTTTTTTTCTTCTTTTACCTTTTTTGGGATTAAAAGTCTTGCTCATGTTGTTAATATTTTAACATAAAAACAAATATTGCGTCAAACATTTTTAATGATTTATACTTTTCAACAGATGATTCACAGGTTATAAACTTTTTTATGATAAAAAAATTCTTAAAAACATTTAATATAATGCTATACTCAACTTATGGAACTAGATGAACTTTGGAAAGCGGCTCTAGGAGAAATAGAGCTGCAGGTTTCAAGAGCGAATTTTAAAACTTGGTTGCAAAACACATCAATCGCCGATAAAAAGGGCGGCGTGGTTACTATTGCCGTACCTAACAGCTTTACAAAAGAATGGTTAGAAAATAAGTATCATAAATTCATTTTAAGATCTTTAAGAAATCTAGAATCAGAGATTAAGGAAGTAAATTATCAAATTAAACAAAACCTGATTAAAGAGGATTTTAAAGGTAAAAACGTATTTAGAGAAGAAGATGGGGTTGTTAGAAAGCAATTGGATTTTCAAGAATTAAATGTAAACACCTTAACTAATCTCAATCCTCGTTACGCTTTCGATAATTTTATTGTTGGGTCTTCAAATGAGTTAGCTCATGCGGCGGCTTCCGTTGTTGCTAAAAACCTTGGGAAGAAATACAATCCGTTGTTTATTTATGGGGGGGTGGGGCTTGGGAAAACCCATTTAATCCAAGCAATAGGTAATCAAGTAAAAAAAGAGAATCCGACTAAAAAGGTAAAATATGTCACTTCCGAAAGATTCACTTCAGAAGTTATTTCTGCTCTAAGATCAGGATCTTTGAGGCCCAATGACATTGATGATTTTAAAAAACGCTGGCGGGAAATTGATTTATTAATAATTGACGATATTCAGTTTTTGTCGGGAAAAGAAAAAACCCAAGAAGAATTTTTTCACACTTTTAATGCTTTGTATGACGCCGGTAAACAAATAGTTTTATCATCGGATAGGCCGCCAAAATCAATTCAAACTCTTGAAGAGCGGCTCCGCTCACGTTTTGAAGGCGGGATGATCGCCGATATTTCTTATCCCGACTTAGAAACCCGAATTGCTATCTTAAAATCAAAAGCGGGGGAGAAAGGCGTTGTGCTGTCTGATGAAATATTTGAATATATTGCTCAAAACATTAAAAAGAATGTCAGAGAACTGGAGGGAGCTTTAAATCGTTTAATAGCTGCTAACTATCAGTTAAACCAAAAAGAGATGAATTTAAATGACGCTAAAAAGATTTTAAATTCAATTTTAAACACCCCAAAAAAGAGTACCACTTTAAAAAGTATTATTAAAGCGGTGGCTGAATTTTACGATGTTAGTGAAAAAGACGTATTAGAACGTTCGAGAAAAAAAGAAATAGTTAAGCCCCGCCAGGTAATTATGTACTTACTACGGGAGGAATTAAAAAGCTCCTTTCCTTTTATAGGTCTTAAAATTGGCGGTCGCGATCACACCACGGCAATTCATGCTTGTGAAAAAATAAAAAAAGAAATAGAATTGGACTCTAATTTAAACGATGAAATAAATTTAATAAAAGAAAAACTTTATTTGGTTTAGTTTTTGGTTGTGGAAAAACCCAGGATTAATCAGGGGATTAATGGCTATTAAAAAGTTTATAAATAATTAATTAAAATAAACCACTAAAAATAACCACAAAATATTTATAGATTATCAACAAATTTATTAACATTTTAATTTTAAAATAATAGCTTAAATTAGCAATAATTAAGGTCTCCCCCCAGGTTTTAAAGTCATTAATAATAAAAAACAAGTTGTTATAAAGGTATTACTAATAATAAATTTAAATGAATATCATCTGTATACAAGAAAATTTAAAAGAAAATCTTGATAACGCTTTGAGAATTATAAAATATAATTCTACTTTACCTATTTTAAATAATTTTTTACTCACCACTGATAAAGGAAGATTGAAAATTTCTTCAACCGATTTAGAAATCGGCTTTACTTCATGGGTGTCTTCAAAGATTTTGGGGGATGGTAGTATTGCGGTGCCAGCCCAGCTTTTAAGCCAGTTTGTTAATAACCTCCCGAATAAAAATATTAATCTTGAAGTCAAAGACCAGAAGCTTTATTTGAATTGCGACAATATTAAAGCCTCTATCAATGGTTTAAATTCTGATGATTTTCCTATTATTCCTAAAATTAAAAATGTTTCCACTTTAATAATTAATTCTAAAATTTTAAAAGAAGCGTTAAGTAATGTTATTAATTCAGCGGCTCTTTCTAATAACAGGCCGGAAATATCAAGTATTTATCTAAGAATTGAGCCGGATCAGATAAAATTTATAACAACAGACAGTTTTCGTTTGGCGCATAAAACTTTATTCTTAACGTCCGAAGATTTAAAAAATAAAATAAAAATTGATTATTCAAAATCCCAAAATATTATTATTCCTTTAAGGACGGCTGGTGAAATTTTAAGAATTTTAGGGGATAAAAATATTGACGTTAGTATTAACATTGACCAAAATCAGATTTTATTTGACCTTGGCGACACCCATTTAATTTCAAGGTTGATAGAAGGCAATTACCCGGATTACGAAGCTATTATCCCCAAATCATTTGAGACCAAATGTTATCTTTTAAAGAATAGTTTAGAAGAAGCCGTAAAATTATCAGGCTGTTTTTCTTCGAGATTAAATGAAGTGGCGTTAAAAACAAACAGTAGTAAATCTTACCTTGAAGTTCTTTCAAATAATAATGAAGTTGGGAACCATCAGACAAAAATTAATTCGGAAATTAAAGGCGAAGACGTTAATGTAACTTTTAATTGGCGCTATCTTTTAGACGGATTAAAGAATATAAACAATGAGGAGATTGTTTTAGAGTTTAATGGGGACCAGAAACCAGCAGTTATTAAACCAGTCAAAAGCGCTGATTTTTTCTATATTCTGATGCCGATTAAAAATACGTAATAATATTAAAGTATCACTGTTGGTCGTAATCTTTGGGGAGTTGGTTGTAAGCGGTCGGAAAATTATTTTGCAGCCAATTCTGGAGAGCTGTCTCCCAATTTTTAAATTGAGGGTCTGAGTCGGGTTTTTCCGGCGGTGCTCCTTGAGGGTCATTTTTATTTAGCCAATATAAAATTGTGTGAATTTCAATAAAAGATTTTTCTTCAATTAAATCTTTAGGTGTTTTATCGGTTGTTAAAAGGCCGTTATTTTTGTTAATTTTTAGTTTTACCGAAATTTGGTATTGACCATTAAGAATCGGCTTGTCGGTTATTATTGGGTCGGGTTTAGTAAAAGCTTCTATTGGGGTGTCTTTTAACGCTCGGGTCATAAAGTCGCGCCAAATCGGACCGGCAGCCGCAACACCCGCCCCTCCTTTTTCTATAGGAGTGTTGTCATTATTACCAGTCCAAACGCCGGCCACTAGCGATGGTGTGTAGCCAATAATCCAAGCGTCTTTGGCTTTTGTTTCGTCATTGGGGTCTTGGGTGGTCCCGGTTTTTGCAGCTACCGGCCTATCACCCAACGAAAGCGGGCTATATAATCCAAACATTGGTGCCCGGGCAGTGTTATCGGATAAAATATCATTAATCTCTCTTACCACTTGCTCGCTTAACACTTTTTGGCTTTGATCTTTATATTCCTCTAAAACGCGTCCGCTGCCATCTTCAATTTTTAAAATACCGGTCGGCTCTCTTTTAATTCCTTCTTGCCCAAAAACACCGTAAGCTGAAACCATATCCAGTAATTTAACTTCGGCGGCTCCTAAAACTAAAGAGAGGCCATAACGGGAGCGGTCTTTTAGAGTGGAGATCCCTAAATTTTCAGCTGTGTTTATAGAATCATTGATGCCGGCAAGATATAAAACCTGAACCGAGGGGACATTTAACGAGTTGGCCAAAGCTTGTTTTAAAGTTACTGGGCCTCTAAAGCGGCCATCGTAATTTTTTGGCTTATAACAAGTTTGCTGGTCAACTCCCGGTTCAGCAATGCCATCCCAGAAACATAGCGGATTAAATTCTGTTGGGATATCCCAAATTATTGTGTCCGGCGTGTAACCGTTGTTTATCGCCGTGGCGTAAACAAAAGGCTTAAAAGATGAACCTGGCTGTCTCAATCTTGTGGCGACATTAACATAAGGTTCGAATTGGCAGTTCTTTCCCGGTTCACAGCCCTCTGGTTCCGGCTGGCCATCGTAATTCTTTGAGCCAACCATTGCTAAGATTTGGCCGGTTTTAGGATCAATTGCCACCAAAGCGGCGTTTTTAGCGTTATAAATTTCATTGCGCTTGGCGCCATCTTCAACTACTGTTTCAGCGATTTTTTGGAGGTCTAAATTTATGGTGGTCGTGACTTTGAGCCCCCCTTTTTCAACAAAATCCTCGCCGTATTTTTCATTTAAATAATCACGGATGAAAAACACAAAATGGGGGGCAGTGATGCCGGTTTTCTGGCCAACAAAAGTAACTGTTGTTTTTAGGGCGTTGTTATAATCATTGTCTGAAATATATTTCAATTCGCGCATCCGGCTTAAAATGTGATTAGCCCGCGATTTTAATTCTTCTCCATGATTACCATAAGGCGAATAATAAGAAGGGGCTTTGGGCATGGCAACCAAATAAACAACCTCGGCGAGGGTAAGCTCTTCGGCGGGTTTATTAAAATAAGTTTGAGCTGCGGATTCAATACCATAAGAATTCGAACCGTAAGGAATTTGGTTTAGATAAAAATTGAGGATCTCGTCCTTAGAATATCTTCTTTCCAGCGCAATGGATAATATTAATTCTTTAATTTTCCTACCAAGAGTTCGTTCCGGCGAAAGATAAGCGTTTTTTATAAGCTGTTGAGTGATACTTGAACCGCCTTCAATCACCCCCCCGCCTTTAATATCGGCTAAAATTGCCCGGAGGATACCGCGAATATTAATGCCCGAGTGATTATAAAATTCCGCGTCTTCAGCAACTACCGTCGCATTCTTTACTATTTGAGGAATCTCACTGAAAGGGACAACAGTCCGTTTTTCCTCGCCGTGAATTTCATAAAGAAGATTTTTACCTTCGCGATCATAGATTTTTGTTGATTGGATGACTTGCCTGTCTTGCCAGGCATTAGGATCTGGGAGGTGGCGACTGTAATAGAAAAAAATAAAGATAGACAAAGTCACAACGGCAAAAACAAAAATAATTCCCCCGAAAGCGATTTGAGATAAAATTTTATAGTATTTTTGCATTTCTAAGTATTTATACAATAAAAATCATGGATTTGGCAAAGGTTAAATAATTTGATAGAGTTTTATTTATGAAGATTATTACTGACAGGCGAAAAATAGATGAAGTTTTAAATAGGGGCACAATTGTTGAAATTTTTCCAACAAAGGGAGAATTTCGGGAAAAATTATTAAGCGGCCAAAAATTGAGGTTCTATATTGGTTTTGACGCCACTGCTCCCACCTTACATCTTAGTCATGCGAAAAATTTTATTTTAATGGAAAAATTCAGGAAGCTGGGGCATGAAGTGATTATTCTTTTCGGAGATTTTACAGCGAGAATAGGCGACCCCAGTGGTGAGAATTCGGCGCGGAAACAACTGTCGCGAGAAGAAGTTCTTCATAACATAAAAACCTGGAAAAAATTAGTCAAACCGCTTATGGAATTCGGCAATAAAGAAAATCCGCCGAAGATAATGTACAACCACAAATGGCTTTCCAAATTGAATTTTGAAGATTTGATTAATCTGGCAAGCAACTTTACCGTCCAGCAGATGATTGAGCGCGATATGTTCCAGAAAAGAATGGCAAAAGGCCAACCGATATATCTCCATGAATTTTTATACCCCCTGATGCAGAGCTATGATTCTGTCGCTATGGAAGTTGACGTCGAGGTGTGCGGCGTCGATCAAATTTTCAACGCCCTTGCCGGAAGAACTTTGCTTAAAAAGCTTAAGGGAAAAGATAAATGTGTGGTGGCCGTAACGCTGATGGAAAATCCGAAAACCGGAGAATTGATGTCGAAAAGCAAAGGAACCGGAGTTTTTTTGGGCACGTCCGCCAATGATATGTATGGCCAGATAATGTCCCAGCCCGACGAAATGTCAGAATTGTTGTTCATCAATAATACATATCTTCCTTTGGAGAAAATTAAGGAGTTGATGAAATCAAAAGGTCCCAAGGAATCCAAAATGCGGCTAGCTTATGAGATTGTGGAAATTTTTCATGGAGATAAAAAAGCTAAGGAAGCGGAAGAAGAATTTAATAAAGTTTTTAGAAAACACGAACTGCCGGAAAAAATACCCGTTGCCATACTAAAAAGAGGGTCTTACGACGCAATTGATTTATTATTTAAATTGAATCTGGTTAAGTCAAAAAGCGAAGCCAGGCGATTGGTAAATGAAAATGCAGTTAAAATTAACAGCGAGATAGTCAAAGACCCAAAAATAAAAATAAATATCGCTTCGGGTCTTGTGGTCCAGATTGGTAAAAAACGTTTTGTAAAAATTGGAATAAAATAACCCCGTCAAGGCGGGGTTATTTTATTATTCTTCCGTTGGCTCTGGGGCCCCTTCCAATTCGATGTCACCAAATTCCATCTCCTCCGGATTTTTCGGCGTTAAAATACCCTCTTCGCCCATTTCCGGGACTTCCGAATCTTCCAATTCATCTACTTCCTCGAAATCACCTTTAGTATTTATAAGACGTTTCGTAGCCATATTTTATTGTTTAATGGTGAATTTTGGATTAGTATAGCAGGCCGTAAGGGCGATGGCAAGAGCGTCGCTGGTGTCGTCTATTTTAGGCATTTTTTCAAGTTTTAGAATGCGACAAACCATTTTTTTGACTTGTTCTTTTTCTGCCTTGCCATAGCTCGTGATAGCAACTTTAACTTCAAGCGGAGTAAATTCGCGGACACTTAAATTTAAGGAGTTCGCCGAATTTATAATAACTCCTCTGGCTTCAGCAACGGCTAAGGCCGTTTTGGTATTTTTTGCAAAGAATAATTTTTCTATTGCCAGAACCTCCGGATGGTATTTTAAAATTAAACCAGAAATTAAATCGGAGATTTCCCCTAAGCGATCTTTTTGTTCTTTATTTTTAGATTCCAAACAGCCGCAGGCCAGTAAATTAAGATTATAACTATCCTTTTTTTCAATTACCGCGTAACCAACTCGGGCTGTGCCCGGATCAACCCCCAGTATTATCATAAATTTCATTTACATCTTGCTGTTCGTCTAAGGACTCATAGAGCGCTTCAAGTTCTTTTTTTATATTTTCATCCTCTATTTTTACCGGATTATTGGGAACCCAGTCGGCTCCTTCACGATGAAATATCCATTGAATTGAATTTAACTCGGCAAATTTAGCATTGTGTTCTTGTAATATTTTTTTAATTTCAGCCAGAGTCCTGTTTTTATTGTCAGCGATGGCCATTATTAAAATAGCAACGCCGCCGGGTCCGAAAGCGCCATAGGTGAGTTCTTCAAGCCGGGCGCCGGCAATTTCGCCGGTGCCTCTTTTAATGGCGCGTTCAATATTTTCCTTTGGGACGTTAACTTCATGGGCTTTTTCAATAGCTGTTCTTAAAGACGGATTTTTATCGGGATCGCCGCCCTTTCGAGCGGCGATAGTTATCAGCGAAGTAACTTTAGAAAAGACCTTTGACTTTTTAGCGTCGGTTAAGGCCTTTTTATGTTTAATTGTTGACCACTTAGAATGCCCGGACATAATACTGATTATTCTCAATAATTTTGTTTATTGTGTCAAGCGCTCACTTTCTCGCTTTCTTCGGCAAATATAAATATCTTGTGAATATTGTATTTATACTATTAAAACGATCGTTCGGATAGCATAAGCTATGTTTTTATTCCGCAATATAGAATAAATATTATTTCTTTTCCCCACTCTTATTCAAGGGCGGGGGACGCTTGTCCCGCCAGCGCGGGACTCGCTGTCCGTCCTCGGCACTTTATTCAAATTGCATGTTTATTTCCGATCGGTTCTAAACATGCATTTTGAAACCAGGTTAAAACGCCTGCCTGCGGCAGGCAGGCCTGCGGAAGCTTTAGAAATAACATTTATTCTGTTTTAATTGCCGAATGCCCAAAAATGCGGTAAAGTAAAAGGGATTTTTATAAAAATAAAGGATTTGTTAAGAGGTAACCGAGAAATAAGAAGTTCGAATCTTAACGTCACAGCTAGATTATTAAGTTAGAATCGAGATGAAATAAAGGTTATTAGACAAAAGTATACATGCCAAAAAGTTGGGAAGAAAAAGTTAAAGAGTACTGCGAAAAATATAATATACCTGTATTGTATTTGGCAGAAACTTTATATGAGCCAAAAGTAGTGCCAATGATTAGGGGTAAGGCCTTTGAATTTTCAGTGATGGTGGCTTTACAAGAAATTTTGCCAAAAAACGAGTGGCAAATTGATAAACCCATGATGAATGCACAGGTTGGCTTTCATGATGTTGATGTTAGAGTAATACACAAACCAACGAAAAAAATCATCAGGGTCGAATGCAAACTTGCTAAGAAGGGCGGCTACAGACTATTTTCCGATGGCCATAGCGAGATAAGAGTTAAGTGCATGAGAAGTCGCACGCTGGGAAAGGCAAAAGTTAAAGAATTAGCTCCTAAGTTGGGCGTTAGTGAAAAGGCACTCGCGGTTCATAATGATCAATACCTGCCAGCAGATTTTGATGTTGTAATTTCTTCCATCGGCAATGCGTTTTATACAACCGATGAGAAAACGGGATTTTTTGAGTGGAAACCAACAAAAACTGAAGAGGACTTTTTAGAGAAGATAGGATTTACGGGAAAAGAAAATTTGAGGAATTTTGCGTTTAAGACAATGTTTGTTGCAAAAGCAAGCGATCTTACAATAGGTAAAAATGGAATCGTCTGTACGCGTGGATTATGCAAAAATAAAAAAGCGTGCGGTTTTATCCCGAATTATCCAATCATCAATTTTGACAAGAAAACAAATAAGCCAACAAATAAGTGGGTCTCGATAAAACAAGTCTTAAGCCTTTTTGAGGATCTTGTAAAAAGCTGATTGATATTCAAAGAGAGGAGCTTGCTCTTCGGAATCATAATTGACGATAAATAATTCGTGTCCTTTATAACGAGCGCCTTTTTTGTTTGTGCCGTTTTTTTGATCGTCGGTACGATTTATTGTATAGTTCCATTGTTTCTCGTGCATTGCGTGTGCCCAATCATATAATTCTCGTACTTCTAAACTATCATCGTAAGTAAGTAAAAACTTAAATCTATTTTTGTGTTTTTTAAGAATGTTGCTTAAACGGAAATGGTCGTCTTTTTTGAAGGAGTGGACATAGAATTTTTCTTGGTCAGCATTAAAATATGGTGGGTCTATGAATAGAAAAGCATCATCAGGGGTCTCCTCTATGACTTTTTCAAAGTCAAAAGAAGTTAACTTTACATTCTGCAACTTTATCGATGTCCGTAAAATATTTCTCGGCCAATTTTCCGGTCTCATACTGTATTTGTCACCGTATCCCCAATAACAATTTTGTACATTCATAATTCCAGAGTAAGAAGTACGATTTATATAAAACCACCGAACGGCACAATCAAGCTTTGTTTTAGGTTTAAACTCGTTTTTATAATACGCGTGTCTTTCTTTTGTCGCCCGTTCATCCTTTAATTTTTCAATTAGTTGGTTAGGATAATCACGGATACTGGTTAGACAATTTATGAGGTCCTTATCAATGTCGTTTAACCAGTTTCCATCGACTTTATTTTTCGCAAAGAAGATAGAAGCACCACCTGCAAATGGCTCAATGTAATAAGTGTGCTGAGGAATATGCTCGATAATAAGTTTGCGAGCATAAAATTTTCCTCCTGCGTATCGAAATGGTGAGTTAATTTCTCGATTCATAGCCCTTGCTAATTTTAATATACTAAAACTTTTTTATCACATCAATTACTTTTCCATTAATCTTGAAGTCATCATTTTTGTGAATGAATATTGGGCCGTATTCTTGAGTTGATTCCGAAAGAAGAGCAATGCGAGAATTTTTTCTATCAAATCGATATTTTTTTATATTTGCCATTCCATCAATAACAGAAACAACATAATCACCATCATGAGGTGAAACAATTTTACTATCTATTATTACGTAATCACCACTTTCTATACTTTTTCCCGCGATATTTGCTTTGTTTAGAGAATTGCCTTCTGCCTTTATCGCAAATACACCTTTTTTGTTTGGTGCTAATCGTTTGGAGATTTTTAAATAACCCTCTATATTTTGATCGGCGTAAATGTTCGCTGGGCCACAATTGGCGGAACCGACAATTGGTATAGAAATAAAAATTCCTTCAGTTATTGCCTGCTTGTTAATTCGACTGATCTTTTTGTTTTTTCTATCAATCAAAACAAACCCCTTACGTTCAAGCTGAGAAAGGTGGTGTTTTATTTTTTGGGGCAAACTTTCTCCTATTAATTCTCCAATTTGTCGAAGGGTAAGGCTGCCTATGTTTTTACTGTCGATTAGTTTTATTAACTTTTCTTGTATGCTGTGCATATCTTCATTATAGGATACTTATTAAGATAATGCAAAAAGTTTTCCACAGGGCATTAATACTTGACAGGGTTGACAAGGATAATGAATTAGCTGTAAAATTAAAGTATCCCGATGGTTCTTAAACCATGATGTCGACGGGATAATTATTAATTAAACAAAATAAATATGACTATTTCTCAAGAAACAAAGAAGGCCCTGTACAAACGTGCAGGAGGAAGATGTGAATGTACTATGAGTATATGCGATCATCATGGTAGGTGTTCCCGATCTTTAGTGACTGGTTACTGGGATGCGCACCATCGAAATGCGAATGGTCTAGATACTCCGGGAAACCTTATAGCTATGTGTGCAACGTGTCATAAGAACACGCGCACATACGGCAGATAAGTGGGTACTTCGAAAAAGTGACCTAGTAGTTAGAGCTTGATCGGCCCGAGAATAGATATCATATGTCTTTTCTCTTAATCAGGTTCGAGATAGTGAACGAACGGCACACCCTCGGCAGAAAAACCTTGCATTGCAAGGTTTTTCTGTTTATATATTAAAGATTTTCGCCAAAAAATTCGCCCGCCCATCCGAGCGGGTATTTTTTCTAAAGCAAATTCTGGTTTTCGGCCGGAGGCTTTAACCCTAAGTGTTCGTAGGCGAGTTTGGTGGCAATGCGGCCGCGGGCCGTGCGCTGCAAGAATCCTATTTGGAGAAGATACGGTTCGTAAATATCTTCAATGGTGTCTAATTCTTCAGATGTGGCGGCAGCCAAGGCCTGAAGGCCGACTGGACCGCCATTGAATTTTTTAATAATCGCCTCAATTAAACGCCGGTCAGTTAACTCAAGTCCCAAGCGGTCAACTTCTAAAAGCGCCAAGGCCTTTTTAGTAATATCTTGATTTATTATTCCTTCTCCTTCAACTTCCGCGTAATCGCGCACCCTTTTTAACAAACGATTGGCGACGCGAGGGGTGTATCTTGATGAAACGGCAATTTGTTTTAAGGCCTCGGGTTCGGCTGAAAGATTCATAAGTTTGGCCGATCTTTTTAAAATATTTTCAATATCTTCTATATTATAAAAATCCAACCTGAAAGTGGCGCCGAATCTGGAACGAAGCGGGTTTGATAATAAACCAACGCGGGTGGTCGCCGCAATTAGGGAAAACGGCGGCAAATCAAGTTGCAGGGTCCTTGCCGAGGGGCCTTTTCCTATAATAATATGAAGCATCCGACTTTCCATTGCCGGGTAAAGTATTTCTTCAACGGTTTTATTTAACCGATGGGCTTCGTCAATAAAAAGGACATCTCCGTTATTAAGATTTGTTAAAATAGAGGCCAAATCGCCGACTTTTTCAATTGCCGGACCGGAAGTAATTCTAATATTAGCGTTCATTTCTCGCGCCATAATGTAGGCCAAGGTGGTTTTCCCCAAGCCGGCCGGGCCGTATAAAAGCAAGTGGTCAATCGGTTCCGAGCGCTTTTTGGCGGCTTCTAAAAGGATTTTTAAGCTGGTTTTGATTTTTTCCTGGCCAATATACTCATCCCAACTGTGCGGCCTTAGGGTTTGGTCAAGCGTTCTGTCCCCGGGTTTTCCGCCAAAGGCGGATCCGCCTTTGGCGGATAATTTTGGGTTTAAATCGTTCATTTGACAAATTTATCTTTTTTTAGTATAATGTAGATGAATTTAATGGGAGTTGTTCTTAATAACCTCGAGGTAATAAAGGCCTATTATTTACCTACTTGGCCTTTTCGGGGGCTTTTCCTTGTTTGGGTGGCCTGGTTTTGACTGGGCCATTACACAAATTGTCCCTATCCCTTCAAGCTTGCTTGAAGGATTATTACCTCGAGATTATTAAGAACTACAATTTTCCAAGGATTCTTTCCACTTCTCCAACAGTAGTGATGCCGTTGATTATTTTTATAACCGCATCCTGCGTCATAGTGACAAACCCCGCCTTTTTAGCGGCAGTTTTAATTTGAGTTTCTGTTGGCGAATTCAAGATTAAATCTTCCATTTCATCATTAATTTTAAAGAGCTCCAGTACGGCAACCCGGCCGGAATAGCCGTTATGGCAATCTTTACAGCCTTGGGGCTCTAATATTTGGATTTTTTCATTTAATTCTTTTTCTAATTTAATTCTTGGCGGCAGATTATTTAATATTTTTTTGAAATTTTGGAGCTCTTCTTTAGTTATCAATCTTTTTTTAGCGCATTTTTGGCAGACTTTTCGCAGGAGCCGCTGAGCCATTAGGAGATTAATGGCCGGCGCGATGATCGACGGCTTGATGCCCAAATCAATTAAGCGCGGGATAGCCCCCACCGCATCATTAGTGTGGAGAGTAGAGAAAACAAGATGGCCGGTCAAGGCAGCGTGCATGGCAATTTCCGCTGTCTCATAGTCCCTGATTTCTCCCACAAGAATAACATCAGGGTCCTGACGGACGATTGATCTCAAGCCATTTTCAAAAGTGTAACCCTTGTCCGGTTCTACTTGAGTTTGAGACACCCCCTCAATGTGGTACTCAATAGGATCTTCAATTGTAATAATTTTAATGTCGGGAGTAAGAATTTTTTTAATAAAGGCGTAAAGAGTGGTGGTTTTCCCCGAACCGGTCGGTCCGGTGGTGAGAATCGCACCGGTCGGTTTTTGGAGCTCTTGGTTAATAATTTTCAGATCATCTTCTCTTATCCCCAAATCTTCCAGGTCAATTTTGATAACGCGCGGGTCCAAAATTCTCATTACAATATTTTCACCGTAAGCGCCCGGCAATACCGAAGTTCTTATTTCAATACTATTACTGTTGCTAAAAATACTATATCTCCCGTCCTGGGCTTTTTCATGGATATTTAGTTTTAGCCCCGACAACAACTTAATTCTGTTAAGCACTAAAGAATAAATTGATGTAGGGACATTGGTTATGTCTTCTAAGACCCCATCGAGGCGCAACCGGACGCGAACTTTTTCTTTTTCCGGTTCAAAATGGATGTCGGAGGCTTTGAGGATTAGAGCGCCCGCTAAAATTGCCTCAACTATTTGTGACGCTTTTTCTTTAAATAAATTTTCCAGAACTCGCCGCAGAGCTTTGACATCGGATATTTCTTTTTGAAGATTTGTCAAAACTTCATCTGAGATTTCAACTTGTCCGGTTATTTCTTTTATCTCCGTGGAAGGGGGGTACTGGGAAAGTGCCTTTTTCAAACTATTTTTTGAAACAATAAATATTTTTATCGCATAACCCGATTTTTGGAGCTCGGCGATTAATGATTGAGTTTCTTTGTCATCCGGACTTAAAACCGCAAGGAGCAGAGTTTTAAACTCACGGTTAATAATGGCGGTCTTAGCTTTTTCAGCTTTTTCTTTTGGTATTAATTCCAAGGCATCACTTTCAATTGGTATGAAAGCTAAATTGAGATAGGGGGAATCAATCTTTTCTGCTAAAAGTTTTGCCCGGTTTTCTTCTTCCTCGCGGCGGATCTTGGTTAAAAACTCTTCTTGTTTTTGTTCTCCTTTAAAAGCCATTTGTTTAGCGTTAAAATATATCTTAATTATCTAATTTAATGGTGTAATTTACAAGAAAGTTTGTCCCCCCATGGTCGGCTTAATAGATAAACCCTGTTACACCCCCCAAGGATGTAACAGGGTGAACATAGCGCCGTTAAACATATAGCGTCAAGTTTTTTGTGGATAAATTGTTGAAAACAAGCTACAATTCCTATATAAAAATGATTGAGATTGTCACTAAATCAAGTGAAGAAACTAAAAAAGCCGGTATGGTTTTGGGTCAAAACTTGGGGAGAGAGCCGCTTTCAAACAAAGCCTTTATTATTGCCTTAAAAGGCGATTTGGGTTCCGGGAAAACCACTTTTATTCAAGGCCTGGCTCTGGGGCTTAAAATAAAAGAAAATATTTTAAGCCCGACTTTTGTTATTCAAAAAGATTTTTCACTGAGATTAAAAAATTTCAAGAATCTTTATCATATTGACGCTTATCGGCTGAAAAATCCGGGAGAACTTTTAGAATTAGGATTTAAAGATCTGATTAGAAATCCGGAAAATCTGATTATCATTGAATGGGCCGATAAAATTAAAAAAATATTGCCAAGAAATATTTTTAAAATAGAATTTAAAAATTTAGGAAAAAACAGAAGAAAAATTAATGTTTTTTAATTTTATTTTTTATATTTGTTCTCATAGCGGGTTATGAGCCCGAGCGGGCATGGTATCGATCCGCCAGTTGGCGGAGAGATGAGCGAGGGCGAATCCCTGAGCGAGCGCGCTGGGCGAGCGAGGAAAGCGAAAGAGCAAATATAAAAAATTATTACTATAACTATATGAAAAAATTTATTCTAATAGATTCCCACGCTTTAATTCACCGCGCCTATCACGCTTTGCCGCCGCTGACAACTAAAAGCGGCGAATTGGTCAATGCGGTTTACGGTTTTACCTCAATTTTGATTAAAACAATTTCAGATTTTAAACCCGACTATATTGCCGCCGCTTTTGATTCGCCCGAGCTGACATTTCGCCATAAAGAATATAAAGAATATAAAGCAACGCGCGTAAAAGCTCCTGATGATTTATATGCCCAAATTCCGCGGGTTAAAGAAATTTTAACTGCTTTTAATATTTCTTTTTTTGAAAAATCCGGCTTTGAAGCCGACGACATAATCGGTACGATTTCTAAAAATCTCCAAGGAAAAGATATTGATGTTCTAATACTAACCGGCGATATGGACAATTTTCAGCTTGTCGGAAAAAATATCAAGGTTTTATATTCACCCCCAAGCGCTTCCAAAGAGCAAATTATTTATGACGCTAAAAAAGTTGAAGAACGTTTTGAAGGGCTTAAACCGGAACAACTAATTGATTTCAAAGGCCTTAAGGGCGATCCGTCAGATAATATCCCAGGCATTAAAGGAGTCGGTGAAAAAACAGCAATTATGCTACTTCAACGTTTTGGAACAATTGAAAATTTATATAAAGCGGTGGAGAAAAACAAAATCAATGGTATAAGCGCTTCAGTTTTAGAAAAACTTAAAACCGGAAAAGATATGGCGTTTTTTTCAAAAAAAATAGCAACCATAAAACAAAACGTGCCGCTTAAGTTTGATCTTAAAAAAAGCCAATTCGGCAAATTTAATAAAGAAAAACTTTTTAATATTTTAAGAGAACTGGGATTTGTAAGTTTAATCGATCGGCTTTCCGCCAAAGGCGGGCGAGGCAAATCGGGCGGGCGGGAACAAGGGATTTTGGCAATGTTGCCGAGTATCGGCAGCAAGAGCCAAATTGGCTATGATTTTAAATCTTTTATTAAAACTCCGGCGGGGGAAAATATAACTATTGGCGAGGATGATTTTGACGTTATGATTGCCGCTTATGTTCTTAATCCAGGCGAGCGCGATTATAGTTTAGAAAAATTAAGTTTGAAAGAATTAGGCGCAATTTTGCCGGAAGCTGAAGCCGTTTCAAAGCTAGCGCCGATTTTAAAAAACCGACTGATTGAAACCGAAACGGAAAAGGTTTTTAAAGAAATTGAAATGCCGCTTATTCCGGTTCTGGCAAGAATGGAATTTTTAGGCATTAAAGTTGACAGCCAAAAATTAAAAGTTCTTAAAAAAAATCTTGATAAAGAATTAAAAAGGACTGAAGAAAAAATATATGAATTGGCGGGAGAAAAATTTAATATTAATTCGCCGCAGCAGCTTTCGGAAATTCTTTTTCTGAAGCTAGAAATTTCCGGAGCGCTTAAGGGGGGCAAAATCAGAAAAACTCCCGGCGGAGCGCTTTCAACCGAAGCGTCAGAACTTGAAAAACTTCGGCCTCATCACGAAATTGTTGACTATATATTGAAATATCGGGAATTAGCCAAATTAAAATCAACTTACACGGATTCTCTTATTAAATTAGCAGATGGCAACGGACGCATTCACACGACTTTTAACCAAGTCGGAACGGCAAGCGGCAGATTGTCAAGCCAGGAACCGAACCTGCAAAATATTCCGGCGCGCGGCGGCTGGGGCGATGAAGTCAGAAAATCTTTTATCGCCGAAAAAGGATATAATCTTCTTTCGGTTGACTATTCGCAAATTCATCTAAGAATTATCGCGGCATTGGCAAACGATAAAAAAATGATAGAAGCGTTTAAAAAAGGATTAGACATTCATAAATTTACGGCGGCAGAAATTAATAATGTGCCCATAGACAAAGTGACGCCGGGGATGCGTTTTGCCGCCAAGGCGCTTAATTTTGGAATTATTTATGGTATGGGAGCGCAAAGTTTTTCTGAATCGGCAAATATTAGCAAAGAAAGGGCCAAGGAATTTATTTCCGAATACCTGAAAGATTTTTCGGGGGTCGCTCAATATATTAAAAAACTTCAGGATGAAGCGAGAAAACGTGGCTATACCGTAACTTTATTCGGCCGTCGGCGGTATCTTCCGGGATTAAACTCTCCTTATCCAATGTTTCGCTCTCAAGCCGAAAGAATCGCGATTAATATGCCGATTCAGGGGCTTGAAGCGGATATTATGAAAAAAGCCATGATTGAAGTTAATAATTGGATTCAAAAAGGAGGTTATGATGATAAAATCAGGATGCTTTTACAGGTTCATGATGAATTGTTATTTGAGGTTAAAAAAGATTTTATAAAAGAAGCGGCCGAAAAAATTGTAGAACTTATGGAAAGTGTAATAAAATTAAAAGTGTCAATTATCGCCGAAGCAAAAAGCGGCGATAATTGGGGGGAGTTAGAAAAACATGCCGGAACTGCCTGAAGTCCAAACAATCGTTAATGATTTAAATAGAAAGATTAAAGGTTTAACCATAGCCGATGTTTGGACTGACTGGCCGAAATATTTTTCCGCCAAAGGCGGATCCGCCTTTGGCGGAAAGCGTCATTATAGTGATTTTGGTGGTTTCAAAAAAGAAATAAAAGGCAAAAAAATAAAAAAAATCTGGCGGATTGGCAAGAATATTATTTTTGATTTGTCGGATAATAAAAAAATGCTGATTCACCAGAAAATGACTGGGCACATGTTAGTCGGCAAATGGCAATTTAAAAATAACGGATGGGTGGTGGCTGAAAAAGGCGTTCTTAATGATCGGGTTAATGGATATATTCATGTAATGTTTTGGTTGGGCGGCTCCTCCAATAAAGTCGGGGCAAGTAAAATGCTCGCGCTTTCCGATTTGAGAAAATTCGCCAAGGTTTTGGCCGTTGACAAAAAAGATTTTAAGAATCTTGAAGACGTAAAAAATATCGGACCCGACCCGTTAACCCCAAAATTCAGGTTTAATGAATTTAAGAATTTAATAAGTAAAAAGCGGGGACCGATTAAAAAAATTTTAATGGATCAAAATGTTGTTTCCGGAATCGGCAATATTTATTCTGATGAAATTTTATTTGTTGCCAAAATTCACCCGTTAAAGAAAGCTGAAAAATTAGGTGATAAAGAATTAAGAGCGGTTTTTGAAGCCACTAAAAAAATCTTAAAAAAAGCGGTTAAATTGCGCGGCACTTCAACCTCGGATTATAGGGACACGGCCGGCAAAGCCGGCCGTTACACTGAAGTCCGCCTAGTTTACCAACGGGAAGGCGAAAAATGTCCCCGCCTACGCCAAGGCTTCGGCGGGCAAGCCCGCAAATGCGGCGGCATTATAAAAAGAATTAAAATCGGCGGCCGCTCTGCCCATTTTTGTCCTTATTGTCAAATTCATGCTTAAATATATTTTTATTGTTGGCGGCGTTATGTCCGGTGTTGGCAAGGGCGTGGCCGCTGCTTCAATTGGCAAAATTCTTCAATCAAAGGGATTTTCAGTCACCGCTATTAAAATTGATCCTTATGTTAACCTTGATGCCGGCACAATGAATCCGACGGAACACGGCGAAGTTTTTGTTCTTGACGACGGAATGGAATGCGACCAAGATTTGGGTAATTATGAGCGATTTTTAAATTGCAATTTGTCCAGCGCTAATTATATGACGACCGGCAGTATATATCAGGCAGTTATTACGCGAGAAAGAAACTTGGGGTATGAGGGCCGTTGCGTTGAGGTTGTCCCCCATATTTGTTTAGAAGTTTTAAGCAAAATTGATAAAGCCGCGGCCAAGAATAAAGCCAACATCGCAATTGTGGAAATTGGCGGCACGGTCGGTGAATATCAAAATATTTTATTTTTAGAAGCAATAAGAATCTTAAAGATTAAAAAACCTAAAGATGTTCTTTTGGCTCTGGTAAGTTATTTACCTCTCCAGAGTCCGGATGGCGAATTGAAAACCAAGCCGACTCAATATGCGGTTCGGAGTTTGAACGCCGCCGGCCTTCAGCCCGACATTGTTATCGCAAGAGCAACAGTGCCCTTGGATAAAAAGCGCAAAGATAAAATAGCCTTTTTCTGCAACATGGCGGAAGAAGATGTGATTTCGGCTCCCGATGTGCAGAGTATTTACGAAGTACCTGTTAATTTTGAAAAAGACAATTTAAGCAATATTGTTTTAAAAAAATTAAAACTCAAACCAAAAAAGCAAGATTTGCGCGATTGGCAACGATTGGTAAGGGTCATCCGTAACGCCCAAAAGCCAGTGAAAATCGGTATCGTAGGCAAATATTTTGGGGCAGGTGATTTTGTCCTAGCTGATTCGTATATTTCAGTTATTGAAGCGTTGAAGCACTCCATTTATTTTTTCAAACAAAATCCCAAGCTCCATTGGCTGAATGCTGACGAATTTACCAATTCCGATAATCTTAAAAAATTGTCAGAATATCACGGTATTATTATCCCCGGCGGATTCGGAAGCCGGGGAGCGGAAGGAAAAATCGCAGCCATCCGGTATTTGCGAGAAAGAAAAATTCCATTTCTTGGGTTATGTTATGGTATGCAGCTTGCGATTATTGAATTCAGCCGTTCGACTCTGGGATATAAAGATGCGAATACCACGGAAATAAATCCGGAAACCCGCCATCCTGTTATTGATATCCTGCCGGAACAAAAAAAACTTTTAGCGGAGAAAAATTACGGCGGCACAATGCGCTTAGGCGCATACCCGGCAGTTCTGAAAAAAGGAACCATTGCCCACGCCGCCTATAAAGAACACTTAATTTCCGAAAGACATCGCCATCGCTATGAAGTTAATCCTCTCTATATTGAAAAATTAGAGGAAAAAGGAATTATTTTTTCCGGTTTTTCACCCGACCGCCGGCTTATGGAAATAATGGAATTAGCCAAAGAGATTCATCCATTTTTTGTCGGCACCCAATTTCATCCGGAATTTAAATCGCGGCCTCTCAACCCACACCCGCTCTTTAGGGAGTTTATAAAAGCGACCATCGCCAAAAAATAATTTAGAAATTTTTAGCATGATTATATTTTTATACGGTCAAGATTCTTATAGAATCAACCAAAAATTAAATGAATTAATACACGGGTACAATGCTAAGAATCCCAGCGGCTTAAATTTGATTAATTTGGATCTCGCTGAAGATAAGTTAGAAGATTTTTTTGAGTCGGCCAAGGCCAGTTCGTTAATCCCTGAAAAAAAATTAATAATTTTAAAAAATATATTTGGGGCCGACTCCAAAGTGCTTTTAAAATTTTTGAAATCCCAAAATTTGAGCAAAAGAGATGATATAATTTTGCTTATTATTGCTTTCAATAATTCCGATAAAAGCAGGCTCTTTGAATATTTAATTAAAAAGCCAAACCAAGCCCAAAATTTTAAACCGCTAAAAGCATATGAGATTAAATCTTGGGCAAAACAATTTTCTAATTCGCTCGGGATAGATTTTACCGGCGAAGCTCTTGATTTTCTGATTTCAAATTGCGGTTTGGATCTTTGGCGGTTTGATTGCGAGATAAGAAAATTAGCCGATTTTTCCGCTGGAGGCGGAAAAATTAAGAGTATCATCAGCAGATCGCAAGTTGAGGAATTAACAGTTCCGAATGCCAATTATAATGTCTTTAGATTAACAGACGCTTTAGCTAAAAAAAATAAGAAAAAGGCGCTGGAAGCGCTTTACGTAGCTCTTGATAATGGAGAGAAACCAACCGAATTGTTAGGTCTTTTGGCTTGGCAAATTAGGAATCTTTTAAGATTTAAATCAAACCCCGATAAATCTTCGGACTTAAAACTTCATCCTTTTGTTTTAGAAAAAATAAGAGAATCGGCGAGGTTCTTTTCTATTGACGAACTTAATGCAATTTTATCTAAGATTATAGATTTAGATTTAGCTTTTAAAACGGGCGATCTCAATGAAAAAACCGCGCTTTCTCTTTTAATCGCGGAGTTATAGCGTCTTGATAAAATATACCCATTACTTTTCTTTGCAATTATTTAACAATTTTCTATTCATTCTCACGCTTTTTTCGTTTTCCCCAGCGAGGAAAACGAAAGGGTTCGCCCTCGCTCTTGCTTCGCAAACCATACCCGCTCGGACTCACAACCCGCTTTGAGAATAAATAGAAAATTGTTTGCAAAATAAAAACAAACTAAGTTCTTTTCTGAAGCTTCCGAAGGCGTTTTAGCATGGTCCCCGCCTTTGGCGGGGTAAAATGCCTGAGGCGGACAATGAGCCCCGCGCTGGCGAGGCGAGTGCGCGAAGAAAAGAATTTAGTTTGTTTTTAGCTAAAATCAAAGCTTGTTAACCGTTTTGGTTAAACGAGATTTCAATCTCGCTGCTGTATTTTTCTTGATGAGATTTGTCTTGGCGGCCTTATCCAAAGCTTTATAAACTTTTGGCAAGACATCACTCGCGCCTTTTTTGTTTTTGGCGATCACTAATTTTTTAAGCGACTTAATCTCATCTTTGAGCGAGCGCGATTGTTTTATATTTCTCGCCCGCCGCCTTTTATTTTGTCTTAGGGCCTTTTGGGCTGATTTTGTTATTGGCATATTTTTAAGTAGATTACTCTTTATTTTTGATTTTGGCAAGTGTTTTAGGGTATTATAAAACTAATGATTTCTTATCTTGAGGGGAAAATTTTAGATAAAAACGAGAAATTTTTTGTGGTTGACGTCAACGGCGTCGGCTATAAAATTTTCTCGCATTCCGGAATTTTGGTAAAAATTCCGGAAAACGGCCAAAATGTTAAAATTTGGACTCATCTTTATGTCAGGGAAGACGCCATGGATTTATACGGATTTCTTAATAAAGAAGAACTGGAATTTTTTGAAATTTTAATTTCTATTTCCGGCATTGGCCCCAGATCGGCTCTCGGAATTTTGGAAGTGGCGCCGGTTTCAAGTTTAAAACAGGCCATTGTTTCCGAGGATGAAACTTTTTTTACAAAGGTCTCCGGCATCGGCAGAAAAACGGCCCTGAGATTAATTTTGGAGCTCAAAAATAAATTGGCCAAAACCGTGGTTTTAGAAAAAGGCGGGAGTTTCAAAGAAATGGGCGACGCTTTTGAGGCGCTCGTGGCTTTGGGTTACAGGCAAGGTGATGTGAGAAGAGTTTTAAATGAATTGCCAAAAGATACGAAGAGCGCGGAAGCCAAAGTTAAAGAAGCATTAAAAAGATTGGGCCGGCGATAAAGGATTAAAAATTCTTGCCTTTTTATTTTCTTTGGGGTAATCTAAAGCCCATCAGAAAATTGTTAGTAACTTAAAACTTTAACGAAGGAGGCGCGAGATGTCGGATTTTAAGGTGAAACTTATGGCGGTAACGAGTGACCCGCAGTTGATAGCTACGGCTGGGGCGCTGGGTTGTTTTGAAGAAGACGCTTCGTATGAAATTTTAGAGGAGCTTTTAACTTTACCGCCGGATGAACGCGATAAAAAATCCAAGGCCGTTCTTAAAAACAGCTTTGGGATGGGCCATGGTTCGGTCGGGGATCAATGCTGTTTTATTTTCAGCATTAAGGATTTGCCGCGCGCGGCCACTTTGCAACTTTGTTTGCCGGAATTTATGGCGCATCTGCAGCAGTCGTTGCGACGCGCTAAGCCCGAACGGGGGTTTTTTTTGCCGGAGATAATCAAACCGTTTTTTGCCGGCGCGGCTGAAACAATTTTAACGGAAAGTTTCCAGTTTTACGAAGAGGCGACTAAAGCCGGTATTCCCGGAGAAGACGCTAGGTATCTTTTACCTCTCTACACCCGAACCAATATCCAAACTGCTGTTAACGCGAGAGAATTATGTCATTTATGGGCGATGTCTAATAAAGATAGCATTCCTTCGGTGGTGAAGGCGGTGGTTAATGAAATGATGTCTTTGGCTAAAAAAGAAGCGCCATATCTTTTTGAGGACTTTGGCGCGAACTACGAGCTTTTGGCTTGGCATCCTTCATCACAGCTCTATGCTAAAGACAACGAAACTATGAAACGCCTTGTTGATTGGCATGAGACAGAAGATCGCCGCGTATTGCTGTTAGGCTGGTTAATGAATGAGATGGTGACCAGGAAGACGATTCGCGAGGCAATTCAAAATCGAAATGAAGCTGAGTTGGCTAATCTTAAACATATTCATTTTGAGTTTTTGGCGCCCATGTCATTGGCTTGTTTTCATCAGGCAACGCGGCAGAGAACGTGGAATCAAAGCGTGGAATCAATTTACGACGCAGCTTACAGTGATCATAAAAGGCCTTTTAGCCGGATGTTCATCCCCGAATCCATCAAGAAATCAATGTTTGCGGTTCGCTATAATATTTTACATCGCAAGATGATGAAGCTTTATGGGGAGTTAGTGAGGAAGGGTATTCCGATGTCTGAGGCCATTGGAGTGGTACCGCATTCTTTAATGATTTATGATTGGATTCATGTGAATGGCTGGAATGCCATTCATGCCATTGGCAAAAGAACTTGCGCCAAGGCGCAGTTGGAGATCCGTCGCATTGCTTGGGCAATGGCGCGACAGATCAGAAAAGGGGCGCCGATTTTTAATGGGTTTGTAGAACCGCAGTGTATCACTTATGGCAAATGCCCGGAAAAAGAACCATGTGATTACGTTGAAAGAAAGAAAGCCAGAAAGAAGAAAAAATAAAACGAGCAAACCAACCGCTCAAGCCCGCCAGAGTATCGGCGGGTTTTTTTGTTTTAAAAAAGTGGGCATGGTGGGACTCGAACCCACACGGGATTGCTCCCATAGGTTTTTGAGACCTACGCGTAAACCAATTCCGCCACATGCCCAAATTTATTATTGATATTGCCATAAATTTGGCTTATAGTAAAGGCATGGCCAGAATTATTAGCATTGTTAATGCCAAAGGAGGCGTTGGGAAAAGCACTACGGCGGTCAATCTTGGCGCCTATCTTACGGCGCTCGGCAAATATGTTTTATTGGTTGATTTAGACCCCCAGGCAAACGCCACGGTTGGGCTTGGTATTGATTGGCGAAAACTTGATAAACATCTTTATCATTCTTTAGCGGATTTTATTGAGCCGGAGGCGGTTATTAAAAGAGCCGGTCTTTTTGGCTACGATATTCTTCCGGCCGCGCCGGCCTTGGCCGGCGCCACAATTGAATTAGTAAATATTGAACGCCGGGAATGGCGGCTTTATGATTTGTTAAGAAAAATCAGGACGAATTATGATTATATAATTGTTGACTCGCCGCCGTCTCTTGGACTTTTGACTTTAAACGGTCTCGTGGCGTCTGAAGAAGTGATCGTTCCGGTTCAATGCGAATACTACGCTTTAGAAGGACTTGGTCAACTCCTTGAAACAATCAATTTAATACGTGATAATTTAGGACGGGATTTAAAGATAAAAGGAGCGCTTTTAACAATGTACGACCGGCGGCAGAAGTTAAGCCGGGAAGTGGCCAAAGAGGTTCGTCGTAATTTTCCGGGATATGTTTTTTCAGCGGTTATCCCGAGATCGGTGTCGCTTGCCGAAGCCCCGAGTTTTGGGAAAACTATATTACAATATGCTCCCTTTTCATCAGGCGGCCATGCTTATAGAGAATTAGCTCAAGAAGTAATTAATTTAGATAAAATAATATGAAATTTTCAGGTTTAGGCCGGGGCTTGGAATCATTAATTCCAAAATCTACGCCAGATAAAGAAATTCGTCATAAAGAAAGTGTTTTTTTAATTGAAGTTGATAAAATAAAAGAAAATCCTCTTCAGCCGCGCCGCGATTTTAATGAAACAGAGTTAAAATCTTTGGCCGATTCAATCCGTGAACACGGCATTTTACAGCCGCTCATTGTAACAAAAATTGAGGAAGAAATTCCTTCTGGTATAAAAGTTTCCTATGAATTAGTTGCCGGCGAGCGAAGGCTTAAAGCGGCAAAAATGTCCGGATTAAATTTTGTGCCAGCTATAATCAGGCAAAAAACCGAAGACAAAGAAAAATTAGAGTTGGCTTTAGTTGAAAATATTCAGCGCGCCGACTTAAATGCAATTGAAAAAGCCCGGGGTTATGAACGCCTCACCAAGGAATTTGGTTTGATGCAAAAACAAATTGCTGAAAAAGTGGGCCAGTCGCGGGAGTTAATAGCCAATACCATTCGTCTCTTGCAGTTGCCGATTGAGATTCAAAAAGCGATTGAATCGGGGAAAGTTTCCGAAGGCCACGGTCGGGCGATTTTAACTCTTAGCGACGATAATCAGAGATTGGCTTTATTTAATGAAATACTAACAAAAAATTTGTCGGTTAGGTCAGTGGAAACTTTAGGACGGCAAATCAAAGGCGTTTCAAAAAGAATAAATGAAAACACTATTGACCCGGAAATAAAAGTTTTGGAGTCCCGTTTGGAAGATTTTTTGGGGACGCGGGTTAAACTTGCCAAATCGGGCAGCCGCGGCAGAATTTTAATTGAATTTTATTCTCCGGAAGAACTCAACGCCATTTTAGACAAGATTTTGAAATCTTGACATATGTACTTATGCTATTAAAACGATCGTTCAAATAGTATTTGTTTGTTTTTTCAAGCTCCACGACGGGATTCTGGAGTTTGAAGAAGTTTTCGGTTTTTCGTCCTTAAAATACCGCGGATTCTTTCTTTGGCCAGGCTAGTTTTCACAAAATTTAACCAGTCAGCAGAAGGTTTTTTGCCCTTTTGGGTCAAAATTTCAATCAAGTCGCCGGATTTTAATCTGGTGTCAAGAGGCGCGATTTTCCCGTTTATTTTAGCGCCGGTGCACTCATTGCCGACGGTGGTATGAATTTGATAGGCAAAATCAACGGGGGTAGCGCCATCTGGCATATCAATCACGTCTCCTTGAGGAGTCAAAGCAAAAATTCGGTCCTTGAAGAAATCAATTTTAAGCGATTCAAGAAACTCATCAGAGCCCCTGACTGCTTTTTGCCATTCTCTTAATTGTCCAACCCAGGCAATTTCTTTGGCGTCTATTTTGGAGTAGAAATTTTTATCCTTGTAATTTCTTTCTTTATAAGCCCAGTGGGCAGCGATCCCGTTTTCGGCTTGGGCATGCATTTCCGGGGTTCGGATTTGAATCTCTGTTATTTTCTCTTCCGGCCCAAAAACCGAAGTGTGCAAACTCTGGTAACCATTGGGTTTGGGCATGGCAATATAGTCCTTGATGAGCCCCGGCATCGGTTTCCAAACCTGATGAATGGCGCCAAGAGCGAGATAGCAGTCATTAATGTCTTTTACAATAATACGGGCAGCAACTAAATCATGGATCTCGTCAAAATTCATCTGATAGCGCAGCAGTTTTTGGTATAAACTATAAAAATGTTTGGCTCGAGCATTAATTTCCAAAGGAACGACTTTTTCTTTTTTCAGAAGTTCGCGAAGAATCGGTTCAAGCTTTTTGATATAGTTTTTGTGCATTTCATATATTTCCGCCACTTCATTTTCCAAACGCTTGTATTCTTTCGGATAAAGATATTTAAAAGCCATATCTTCCAGCTGGCCTTTCAATTCGCCCATGCCCAACCGATGAGCGATTGGCGCATAAATTTCCAATGTTTCTAAAGCAATCCTTTTTTGATCTTTTTCGGGTAAAGCGTCGAGTGTCTGCATATTATGGTAGCGGTCAGCCAGTTTTATCAGAACAGTCCTGACATCTTTAGCTGTTACCAGAAATAACTTTATTAAATTTTCCGTTTTTTCTTTCGACTTATTCATCTATTTCTTTAAGTTCGTTTTTCTTTGGGTTTTCCCAAGTGGCATAATCGCATTTTGGCCAGTTGGAGCAACCCCAAAAGGTGCGGCCTTTTTTGGTGCGTCTTTTAACAATCTGGCCGGTGTCACATTTATGGCAATGGCCTAAATCCTCTTTACTTTCCGTTTCGGCAGAAGAATTTTCAAGCGGCGCCGTGTGTCTGCAATTTGGAAAGCCGGAGCAGGCGTAAAATTTACCATAACGGCTCATCCTTATTACCAAATCCTTGCCGCATTTGGGGCATTTTAATTCGGTCTTTTCAACGGCAATTTTTTCTTTAGAAAGTTCTATTGATTTTTTATCAAGATTTTCTTTAAACGGCTCCCAAAATTCTTTTATCACCGGCCGCCATTCCTTTTCCCCTTCGGCAATTTTGTCTAAATCCTCTTCCATACGGGCGGTGAATTTTATATCAACAACTTCAGGAAAATGTTTCACTAAAATATCGCTGACCAAAATGCCGATGTCAGTCGGATTTAATCTTTTTTGTTCGTCTTTTACGACATAACGGCGGGTTTGAATTGTCGCCATAGTTGGAGCATAAGTTGAAGGCCGGCCAATACCGTATTCTTCTAAGGCCTTGATCAAACTGGCTTCGTTATAATGTGGCGGCGGTTCGGTAAAATGTTGCGCTGGCGTTAATTCTTTAAGCTCTAAATCTTCTTTTTCCTTAAGCGCGGGCAGTGAAACTTCGGTTAATTTTTGGGGATAAACCTTAAGAAAGCCGTCAAATCTAAGTACATTACCCTTAGCTCTGAAAGTATAATTATTACCGGTTTTTTTAGCCGAAATATCAATGCCTGTAGCTTCAAAAATTGCGTTAGACATTTGGCTGGCGATAAACCTCCTCCAGATTAAATCATAAAGTTTATATTGCTGCGGCATAAGTTTTGCTTTAAGTGTTTCCGGATCCTTATCCGGCGCCGTTGGCCTGATAGCTTCATGGGCTTCTTGCGCTGTTTTTGATTTTGTTTTGTAAATTCTTGGGGCCGCCGCTAAATAGTCATTGCCAAAATCTTTTTTGACTTTTTCAAAAGCTGCCGCGATTGATTCCTTTGACAGATTGAGCGAATCGGTTCGCATATAGGTGATTAGTCCGGTTTCATAAAGCTGTTGGGCCAAGAGCATTGTCTGTTTGGCTCCAAAGCCGAACCAAGCCCAGGCGGTTTGCTGGAGCGTTGAAGTGGTGAATGGCGGGAGTGGCTGGCGTCTTGTCTCTTTTTTTTCTATTTTTAAAACCCGCCAAGCGGCGCCACCCAAATCAGAAACAATTTCATCTGCCGCTTCTTTATTTTTTATGGAAAACTTTTCAAGCTTTTTTTCTCCAATCTTTGCAAGCTGGGCTTCAAACTCTTCTTTATTTGAGGTTTCAAGGCGAGCAGAAATTGTGTGGTACTCCTCCGGTTTGAAATTTAAAATTTCTCTTTCGCGTTCAACTACGAGGCGGACGGCAACCGATTGCACTCGGCCGGCTGATAATCCTTTAGCTACTTTTTTCCACAAGAATGGGGAAAGTTTGTAGCCTACCAAGCGATCCAGAATTCGCCGCGCTTGCTGGGCGTCAACCAATTTCATATTAATATCGCGCGGATTTTTCAACGCTTCTTTGATGGCGCTTTCAGTGATCTCATGAAAAACAATACGCTTCATTTTTGAGATTTTTAATGCTTGGGATAGGTGCCACGCGATGGCTTCGCCCTCCCGGTCTTCGTCGGTTGCCAGAATCACCTCGGTTGCTTTTTTGGTTTTCGAATTAAGTTCTGCCACTCTTTTTTTGGCCTTGGGCAGAATTACATATTTGGGTTCAAAATTATGTTCAATATCAACACCCAATGATTTTTCCGGCAAATCGCGCACATGACCGTACGATGATTCAACAACGAAATCGCTGCCGAGAAATCGGCTTATAGTTTTTGCTTTTGTGGGTGATTCAACTATTACTAGTTTCATTTTAGTTAAGTTTAACGAATTTACTGCCGCCAATGTTTTTTATTATACCCTTAATTTCTAATACGGAAACAATTGACAAAACTTGACCGGCGGCCATTTTGGATATCTTGCAAATTTTATCAATATAAATTGGCTCTTTTTCAACAATCTTTAAAATTATTTTTTCTTCTTCTGTTAAGTTTTCTTCTTCCTTTATTCCTTTTTCAGTTTTTAAATCCATGAGGTTTAATTCCTCCAAAATATCGTCAACAGCGGTTACCATTTTGGCGCCGCTTTTTATCAGATTGTTCGCTCCAAAAGAATTTTTTGAAAAAATTGAGCCGGGGATGGCAAAAACTTCCCGATTCTGTTCTAATGCGGCGCGGGCCGTGATTAAAGCGCCTGATTTCTCCGGCGCTTCAACAACTAAAACGCCCCGGGAAAGTCCCGAAATAATTCGGTTCCGCTCGGGGAAAAACCAGATCTCGGACTTAGTGCCGGGCTCATATTCGCTTATAATCGCGCCGCCGGAAGATATTATTTTTTTAACCAAATTTAAATTTTCAGAAGGATAAATTGAATTATCATCTATAGCAGAGCCCATAACAGCAGTGGTTTTTCCCCTTCCTTCCAATGCCCCCAAGTGGGCTTGGGTGTCAATACCTAAAGCCAAACCGCTTATGATATTAAATCCCAGTTCAGCGAGTTCTTTGGCGATTTTAAAAGCCAAAGTTCTGCCATAGTCAGACGCCGCTCTTGTTCCGACAATGGCAAAGTTTAAATTATGGTCTTTTGGCAGACTGCCCCGGACATAAAGTTGTTTTGGGGCATTGTGAATTTCCTTTAAAATTTTCGGATAATACCGCGAAGATTTTTTTATAATTTCAATTTTATCTTTGATCTCGGCCATAATGGTTTGAAACTATAGCAGAACCTTTTATTTATATCAATGTCTTTATTTTAATCTACTCCAGTTCGGCAATGGCTTTTTTTATTGTTTGATTTAGAGTTTTAAATTCAGCCGGAGTGAATTTTTTCAAAATAATTTTATCGGCTGGAGTGCGCTTTTTAATTGCGGGTTGTATGCCAACTCGCAAGCGCCAGAAATTTTTGGTTTTTAGCGCCTTAATAATTGATTCAACACCTTTATGGCCCGCTGAAGAGCGGCCGAAGGAGAACTTAAAATTGCTCCATAAAATATCAATGTCGTCATGGACAACCAAAATGTTTTCCGGCTTAATTTTATAGAATTTAGACAGAGCTAAAACCGCATCGCCCGATTTATTCATGAAGGCCTGCGACTTTTCATATTTAAAATCAGCAGTTTTTAATTGTTTAGATAGTTTATCAATAAAAATAAAGCCCGTATTATGGCGGGTGTTTTCGAATTCTTTTCCCGGGTTGCCTAAACCGACAATTAGTTTAATCTTGATTTTATTCATTTTTTACTGTAAGATAGCACAAAAGATGAATTTTTTAAAGTCGTTTTTTAAATTTTCGTGGGATATTATAAAAGTGGCGATAATAGCTCTTCTTTTAGCGGGGCTGGTTCGCTATTTTCTGGTTCAGCCGTTTTTTGTTGAGGGAGCGTCAATGGAACCCAATTTTGAGACCGGCGAGTATTTGCTGATTGATGAACTGAGCTATTATTTCAGATCTGTTGAGCGGGGCGAAGTCGTTGTATTCCATTATCCTTTTGATACCTCCAAGTATTACATAAAAAGAGTAATCGGTCTTCCAAAAGAAACCGTGGAAATTAAAAATAGCCAAATTACTATTTATAATAATGAACATCCCGACGGCTTCACTCTTAATGAAAGTTATCTGCCAAAAAGTTTAATTACCGACGGCCAAACCAAGAAAAAATTAGAGAAAGACGAATATTTTGTTTTGGGCGACAACCGGTCGGTTTCCTATGATTCGCGGCGTTGGGGTGTTCTACCTAAAAATGATATTGTCGGCCGGGTTTGGGTCAGGGCTTGGCCGTTTAGCCGCGCTGCTATATTTAGTTATTAATTTTTTAAAATGTTACACACACCTAAAACAAGAACTTTTCAAGCGCCTAAGGGGATGAATGATGTCCTGCCCAATGTCCAGAAATATTGGGAAAAATTTTTTAGGATTAGCAAAGAATTGGCGCTTTATTATGGTTTTGAAATTATTGAAACGCCGATTTTAGAATTCGCTGATTTGTTTAAGAAAGGAATTGGGCTTAACACCGACATGGTGGAGCATGAAATGTACACTTTGAAAACTAAAGGGGGAGATTTTTTGGCGCTAAGGCCGGAGCTTACGGCCCCTATTGTCAGGGCTTATATAGAAAACGGATTTGCTAATCAGCCTCAACCGGTTAAGTTTTTCCATTGTGGGCCCGTATTCAGGCATGAAGCGCCTCAAGCCGGTCGTTACAGACAGTTTCACCAAGCGGATTTTGATATTATTGGAGAAAGCGATCCGGTTGTTGACGCCCAAGTAATTCAATTGATTTATAGCATCTTAAGCGAGGTGGGTTTAAAAGGTCTTTCCATTCACATAAATAGCATTGGTGACAAAACCTGCTGGGGGAAGTATCGGGAGGAGCTTAAATTATATTACCGCAATAAAGTCGGTCATCTTTGTAAAAATTGCAAAAAAAGATTCAAAGAAAATCCTTTAAAAATGCTTGACTGCAAAGAAGAGAAATGCGTTGAGCTTAAGGCCTCGGCGCCGAATTCCGTTGATTATCTTGATAAGGCCTGCCACGACCATTTCAAATTGGTTTTAGAATTTTTGGATGAATTGAATATTCCTTATATTTTGGATCCGTATCTTGTCAGAGGTCTTGATTATTATACCCGGACAGTTTTTGAAATTATGCCCGAAGATATGAGCGGTTCTCAAATAACACTATCTTCAGGCGGCCGTTATGATTACTTGGTTTCCCAATTAGGCGGCAAGCCGGCGCCAGCTGTGGGGGGCTCAATTGGTATTGAACGGGTGGTAAACGAAATGCGGCGCCAAGATGTAAAAATTGGCGTTCTCAAACCCAGAACCCGGGTTTTTCTGGCTCAACTTGGTGATTTGGCAAAGAAAAAAAACTTAAAGCTTTTTGAAGAATTCAGAAAAAATAATATTTATGTTTCGGAGTCATTTGGTCGCGATTCTATTAAGGCCCAATTAAGAGTGGCCGACCGTTTGGGCGCTGATCTGGCATTGATTATTGGGCAAAAGGAAGCGCTTGATAATACGGTGATTCTGCGGGAAATGCAGTCCGGAGTACAGGAAGTTATTCCTTTGGAAAAAATTATTAACGAAGTAAGAAAACGCCTTAAAAAAATCCATTCACGCCAGCCGATTAATAATCAGTAAGTTTGACTTAAAATCTAAAATAATTTATATATGAAAGATTGCCTATTTTGTAAAATTGCTAGAAAAGAAATTAAATCAGAAATCATTTCTGAAGATGAAAATTTTGTTGTTTTTAAAGATATCAATCCCAAAGCGCCGATTCATCTTTTAATTATTCCAAAAATACATGTGGGTCCGATTAATATTATAGAAGCAAAGGACAAGGAAATTGTTAGCGGCTTAATTTTGAAGGCGAAAGAAATGGCGGAAAAAATGGGCATCTCGGAAAACGGCTATAGGTTAATATTTAATATTGGCAGAGACGCCGGGATGGAAGTTGACCATTTGCATCTTCATCTTTTAGCCGGCAAACCACTAAAATTCGAATTTTAAAATTATGGCGATTGGAGTTAGAAAAAGAGATAAAGAATCTGTTCAAGGCCTATTGCGGCGTTTTTCAAGGCGCGTTCAGCAAAGCGGTATTCTGATTAGAACCCGTCGCAGTCGCTTTTATATTTCGCCATTAACAAAGCGACAAAAAAAATTAGGCGCTTTAAAGCGACTTAAAAATCAAAAAGAAAGAGAAAAACTATATAAATTAGGAAAATTAGAACATGAATTTAAAAGGTATAATAAACGAGGACATTAAATCGGCGATAAAGAGTGGCTTAAATGACAAGACCTCGGCTTTGCGTTTTTTAAATAGTGTCATAAAAAACAAGGAACTGGAAAAAAGAAATCGCCTTTCAAAAGAATCCGCCAGCTGGCGGACATTAGCCGAGCTTGAAAAATTGTCAGAGCTCACCGACGAGGAGGTCATTAATGTGATTTTGGGCGAGATTAAAAAAAGGAAAGAATCTATTGTCCAATATGAAAAAGGCGGCCGGGAGGATTTGGCGAAGAAAGAAACGGCAGAGCTTGAAACTTTAAAAAAATACGTTTCTAGTGAAATGTCAGAAGAAGAATTAAAATCTTTGATTAAAAGAAAAATTACTGAAATGGGTGGAGTGACGATTAAAGAATTCGGAAAGCTTATGGGTGCAGTAATGGCCGAGGCCAAGGGGCGGGCCGACGGAACTGTGGTCAAAAAAATAATTGAAGAAGAATTGAAATAAACCCACCCCCAACCCTTTCAATTTTTTCCAATTCAACCCCTCCCGACCTCCCCTTGTCAGGGGAGGAGTTTGATTCCCTCCCTGATAAGGGAGGGTTAGGGTGGGTTTCTTTCTGACAAATATGAAAAAGCTTTATATTCCCTATAATAAAAAACTTGTTGAAATAGCGAGAGAAAATAGAAAAAATCCAACACAAGCGGAGAAGAAAATGTGGTTTAAGATATTAAAAAGCAAGCAATTTGAAAAATATAAATTTCTTCGCCAAAAACCATTGGATAATTTTATTGCTGATTTTTATTGCGCCAAATTAATGCTGGCTGTTGAGATTGACGGAGATTCTCATATTAGGCAAAAAGAGTATGATATATTAAGATCCGAAAAACTGAAGGCATACGGTATTAAAGTTATCCGTTACACGAATGATGAAATAATGTTTAATTCGGAAGGAGTTCCCCATGATTTATGGAATAAAATTAAAAAATGTCATGGAAAATAAATTTAGAATTGGGGAATCACAAATCGATGGCAAGGGTGCGTTTGCTATTAGACCGATTAAAAAGGGAGAATTAATTTGCCGCATGAAGGGCGAGGAAATCTCTATTTCAGAACTAAAAAAGAGATACGAGACTGGGAGGGAGCGTTTCTGCGATCCGCTGCAAGTGCGAGAGTCGCAATACCTTGGTTTATTTGAACCGTATGTCTATATCAATCATTCTTGCGAATCAAACGCAATGCAATTGTAAGTCGCCCTTATGTAGAGAAAAGGTTAGAGAATTTCGTTTTTTGCCGAAGAATATTCAAGAGAAATACATAAAACAAAGATTGGTTCAGGATCATATTATTAGAAAATATAAAAAAGTGCCATGGAAAGTAAACCCACCCCAACCCTCCCTTATCAGGGAGGGAGAAGGAGGGAGACGATTCCTCCCCTGACAAGGGGAGGTTAGGAAGGGTTTTAATAGGAACAAAAAAATGAAACACGAAATTCTTATTTATAATAAAACGAGGCGCCGAGTTCCGGAAAAATTAATAAAGTCCATTATCTTAAAAGCGCTTCAATTTTTAAAACTAAAACAGCCGGTAGAATTGGCTGTTTTAGTTGTTGATAAAGAGGAAATTAAAAAGTTAAATAAAATTTGGCGAAAAGTGAACAAAACGCCCGATGAGCTATCTTTTGGCTTAAACAGTCGCCAAACAGCGGCATTTGCTAAAAGCTTTCCCAGTGTGTTAAACTTAGGTGAAATAATAATCAATGCTGAAAAAATTTCTGACAAAAATCATTTGTCTAAGATTTTAATTCATGGCTTGCTGCATTTATTAGGATATAGCCACGGGCGAATGGAAAATTTAGAAAAAGAAATTTTTAAACATTTAAACATTTAAATATTTTATTTATGCCGCGGGAAGACATTATCATTGGTTTGGATATCGGCACCACTTCAATTCAAGTGGTGGTCGGTTCAAAGAAAAAGATGCAAGAAGCACCCCAGATTATTGGTTGGGGCGAAGCGAATTCACGGGGCGTTCGGAAAGGCGTGGTGGTTGACATCGAAGAGGCGGCTTCTGCCATTCGCGAGGCTTTCCAAAAAGCCATTAATCATGCCGGTATTAAATATAACGAGGCGGTAATGGATATTGGCGGCAGTAATATTTTTGTGAGGCCCTCAAAAGGCGTGGTTATTGTTTCTCGTGCCGACCGGGAAATTTCAAAAGAGGATATTCAAAGGGCGCTTCTTCAAGCTGAAGCTATCCCGGCAAGCCCTAATCGGGAGATTTTGCATAATTTAGCTAGGGAATGGACTGTTGATGGCGAGCGTGGCATTAAAGATCCTTTGGGCATGACCGGCGTTAAATTAGAAGTTGACACTCTGATAATAGAATGCGGGGCATCAGCTTTAAAAAATCTTCGTAAAGCCGTAAGCTTAGCCGGCGTTAAGATTAAGGAACTGGTTTTGTCGCCATTAGCCGCCAGTTATGCCGTATTAAGCCCGCGCCAAAAAGAATTGGGGACGCTGGTTTTAGATATTGGCGGCAGTACCACCGGCCTGGTTATTTTTGAAGAAGGCGACATCTTTCATGCAGCAATTTTGGGAATTGGTTCTTCGCACGCTACCCACGACTTAGTTTACGGCCTTCAGGTTGACGTTGACACAGCCGAAAAAATTAAAAGAATTCACGGTTCGGCTTTAGCCGAGAGCACCAGTTCGCGGGATATGGTTGACCTGAAAAAATTGGGCGGCGAAAGTTCAATTCAAAGAAGGGAAATCGCAACCATTTGTGAAGCGCGCTTTTCTGAAATTTTTGAAATGGTCCAAAAAGAACTAAAAAAGGTGGGGAAAGCCTCAATGCTTCCCGGTGGCGTGGTTTTAACGGGCGGCGGCAGCAGGATTCCTCGCTTGGATAAATTGGCAAAAAAAGATTTAAACTTGCCGGTAAGCCGCGGCGTGGCCCAAAAAATTTTAGGGCCGGAAGAAATTACTCAGGATCCGGTTTTTGCCACAGCCTTGGGGCTTGTAATTTGGGGCTTTGACGAAACTTTCAACCGTGTTATTATTGGCAATCCCGATAGTTCCGGTTTTATTGGCTGGCTCAAAAATTTTATCCCCTAATTTACTATTATATATGGCTCAAGTTAAACCCGACGTGGAAACATTTGCAAGAATAAAAGTTGTTGGTGTTGGCGGTGGCGGCGGCAATGCCGTCACCAGAATGTTCAACGCCCAGATTAAAGGTGTTGATTTCATTGCCATTAATACCGATGCCCAAGATCTCCATCACACCAAGGCCCAAATCAAAATTCATATCGGGAAAAACTTGACCCGGGGGCTTGGCGCCGGCATGAATCCGGATATCGGCCGCCAGGCCGCAGAAGAAAATCGTGATGAAATCCAAGACACCTTAAAAAACGCTGATTTGGTTTTTATAACTTGTGGCATGGGTGGCGGTACTGGCACCGGCGCCTCTCCGATTATTGCTGACGCGGCCCATGATGTTGGTGCTTTGGTTGTCGCCGTTGTCACCAAACCTTTCTCTTTTGAGGGTAAAAAGAGATTGGCTATTGCCGAAGAAGGGCTTTTGTCGCTTCGCGACCGCGTTGACACTTTAATTACTATCCCCAATGACAAGGTTTTGAATCTAGTTGATAAAAACACTTCTATAATTGAGGCTTTTACTATTATTGATGATATTTTAAGACAAGGAGTCCAGGGCATTGCCGATTTAATCACTTATCCCGGCATTATCAATGTTGATTTTGCCGATATTAGGGCGATTATGGCTTCTGCCGGATCAGCTTTAATGGGAATCGGGAAAGCGACTGGCGAAGATCGCGCCATTGTTGCTGCCAAGGCGGCCATAAATTCACCGCTTTTGGATGTTTCGATTGATGGGGCAAATGGTGTTTTGTTTAACGTTTCGGGAGGAATTGATCTCGGCATGACCGATGTTAATGAAGCGGCTAAAGTTATCACCGAATCAATTGATCCCGAAGCCAGAGTTATTTTTGGGGCAACCCATGACAGTCGGCTTAAAAAAGGCGAGGTGAGAGTAACGGTAATTGCCACAGGCTTTGGAGCCGGCAAATATAATAATGGCAATCCGGTCATTACCTCCGCCATAGGTGTCAAAAAATCGGTTGTGAATGTTGAAATAATTAATGAAGAAGAGGAATGGGATATGCCGGCATTTCTAAGGAGAAAAAAAGACCCGGATGACAAAAAGTAAAATTTTTTCGCTTCTCTTACTAAGTTTTGTCGGAGGTGTGTTTTTATGTTCAGTAATCAAAATCCCGCCCGTGTACACAGGCGGGATTTTGATTTTCGGATTTTTTATTTTAATTTTTGCAATTTTTTTAAGAGATCGCCGTAAAATAATTTTTGGAATTTGCATCTTGATTTTTGCTTTTGGCGCTTGGCGCAGTTTTGAAGTTTTTAATTATCGCGGCAAACCGGCTATTAAAAATTTTGATACCGGCGAAAAAATAATTTTTTCCGGAAAAATTATTGAGGAACCGGACCGGCGGTCAAATTTTTCCCAGTATGTCTTAGAAAGCGAATCGCTTGGACGCGTTCTTGTAAAAACCAATCTTTATCCTGAATATTTTTACGGCGATATATTAAAATTAAACGGGAAAACTGAAATGCCGGTCCGCCAACTGGCGGATTCGGGGTTTGATTATCAAAACTATCTGGCAAAAGACAATATTTTTCTTATTAGCCAATATCCCGAAATCACTTTAATTAACCGGCCGGCCAATAAAGATTTCTATGGCTATCTTTTGGGTATTAAAAAATCTTTTATAGACATTATTAATAAAGTTCTTTTAGAGCCTCAGGCCTCTTTTTTAGCGGCTCTTTTGGTTGGGGCCAGACGAACTCTTCCCCCTGATTTAGTTAACGCTTTTAATAGAACCGGCACAAGCCATATTGTGGCCATTTCTGGCTATAATATTTCTATTATCAGTATCATGCTTTTAAACTTTTTAAGTTATCTGCTTTTGCCGCGGCGGTTGATTTTCTGGCTCGTTGGCATCAGCTTGGTACTGTTTACTTTAATTGCCGGAGCCGGCGCTTCGGTGGTGCGAGCGGCTATTATGGGCGGACTGCTAATTTTAGCCAAGCGCGAAGGCCGATCTTATCAAATAACAAATGCGATTATTTTTGCTGGCGCCGCGATGCTGTTTTTTAATCCCTATTTATTGCGCTATGATGCCGGCTTTCAGCTTTCTTTTTTGGCCACCTTGGGGTTGGTTTATTTGGCGCCCCATTTTAATAAATGGTTTTCTCGTTTGCCTAATTTTTTATCTTTCCGCGCTAATTTAGCGGCCACTTTATCGGCTCAGATTATGACGCTGCCGATTATTCTCTTTGGATTTGGCCGTTTTTCTTTAATTGCCATTTTAGCCAATGTTTTAATCCTACCCGTTGTTCCTTTAACCATGCTTTTTGGTTTTTTGGCCGGCCTTATGGGTTTTATATCTTTAAAGATTGCCGCAATTTTTATCCTTCCGGCTTGGTTTATGCTTTCCTATCAGATTTGGGTTGTTAAAATATTAAGTCTTTTGCCATTCGCTTCGATTTCACTATGAAAAGTTAAAAACTGACATGCTGTTGACAGATTATTTGGCATGTAGTATACTATTGCCAATTTGTGGTAGTTGTTTAAAAACCAACGTTTTATCAGAAAAAGGAGGCGGGGATTATGTCAGAGCTCAAGAAAATGAAAGAAGAGTTTAAAAAGTCGTATGACATGACGGATTTGCAGCCTACGGCAAAAGCAGGTTTTGCAATCGCTACAGCATTGATCTGTGTAGCGGAACAGTTTGAAATCAAAAAGGCATTAGACTCTATTCAGTTGCTTGGGCTTTCAGGCCCGGATACCCCCACAAAACATGGCGGTCTGTATAAATACGGTAGTGAGATTTTTAAAGAATTCGGGATTAAGCCGAAACAAGATTAATCAATATTGTTCGTAAGGAGGCCCCCAGATGATAAAAATCAAGATTGTTTTTTTATTTTTGACGATTGGATTAATTGCCTGGTTTACGGGGTACGATAAAGGCAAATTCAGTGGTAATAAAGCGCATGCCGATGCTTATGAATGGTTTTCTAATCCAATGCATCCTTTATCTCCGTATAATCCTCTAAACCCAGGTAGTCCTCTTTACGAAAATGAAGAGGACAGAGATTCTTATGACAGGAATCCGGTTTTTGCGATTGGGCTCGAAATTCACAGGGGAAGACTTGGCATGATTTACAACCATAACGAATTTTGGATAAAAGTTGAATTATTTCGCCCTTTATTATTTTGGAACCTTTTCTCTTCTACAAAAATAATAGCGCCTAAGAGTAGCGCGCAGTATGGCAAAATATTAAGGACGGATAAACTTTATGTTTACAAAAAAGATAGCAATGGTGAATTTAAAAAATTTGGTGAAATTAAACTATGTCAGAGCTCAAAAATACGATAAAAGTATAAGCCGCTAAATCGAAAAAATAGATTTGGCGGTTTTTTGTTTTTGTGTTAACTTGTTTTTGAGACGAATTTTTTGAGGAAAAATTTTAGATATTTATTTATGAAAAATCAATTATCCGCCCAAGGCGCCTGCCCGTCCGTCAGGCGGGGACCCGCCTCTGGCGGAAAAATTCTGATAGGCCTTTTAATCGTCGCTTTAGCAGTTTGGTTTTTGGTTTTGGGCCAAAAACCCGGCCGGATTTTAGAAACGGATTTTTTAGATGTCGGCCAAGGCGACGCTATTTTAATTAAAACTCCAAAAGGCCAAACCGTTCTAATTGATGGCGGGCCGAACAATAAGGTCTTAGAAAAATTGGGCAAATATCTTCCGCCGCTGCAAAAAAGAATTGACATAATTATTTTAACCCATCCCCACGCCGACCATGTTACAGGTCTTATTGAAGTTTTAAGAAGATACAGCGTCGGCTTGGTAATTTTAAACGGCGTTTATTTAAAAACCGATAATTATGATCAGTTTCTAAATACTATTAAGGAAAATAAAGTTAAAGTTTTAATTGCGGAAGCCGGCATGGCCATCCATTTTGACAAAGATTTAGAGTTTGACATTTTATCTCCAAATAAAAATCCGGCCGGTTTGGTTTTCAATAAAAACAGTGAAAGTTTCGGTACGATAGGAAATGATGTTAATGACACTTCAATTGTTGGCAAATTAATCTATAATAATTTTTCAATAATGTTTATGGGTGATGCCACTTCAAAGATAGAAAATCAGCTTCTGGCTTATGGTCCGTCAGCTGACGGATTAAAATCGGATATCTTAAAAACGGGGCATCACGGTTCAAAATATTCTTCATTCACAAATTTTTTAAAAACAGTTTCTCCCAAAGCCGGGATCATTGAAGTGGGGGCAAAAAATTTCTACGGTCATCCTTCCCAAGCAGCCTTAAGCCGCTTGGAAATGTTTAATGTAAATATTTTTCGCACCGATCAAAACGGCGACATCCGAGTTCTAAGCAACGGCTTCACAACCAGTATTTACAAAGAAAAATAAAGAGTACGTATCTTGTGTATTACTTTTTTCACTTTTAAGATGTTATAATATAGGTGGCTGTGGAGAGGTGTTTTATAAGATTTTGGGCTGAATAATTATATTAGGGAGTCCTACATTGCCCCGATCCGTGGATCGTGGGCTGCGGGCACCCACTTGGTGAAGCGCCAAATTTATCTTAAAGATAGCTTCTCCAGGCCACTAAAAAACCCCGGAATGTTCCGGAGTTTTTTAGCGGCCTAATTAGTCGGGCCAAGCGGAATTGAACCGCTACTATACCCACCCCAAGGGTACGGACTGCCGTTATCCGATGGCCCGCGATTTTATTTTTTCTTGGGTTTGGCCATTGCTTTAATACATTTGGCGCAGGCCCTGATTCTTTTTCCTGACGAAACAACCCATTGAAGATTGGGATATTTTCTTTTTTTAGGCGCCGGGTTATACTTACCCCGAAGCTTATTTCGCGGCGTTATGAGCATTGAGCTCTTGCCACAGATTTCACATACTTTAGACATAGTTTTGTATTTTTAACACACAATTGCATGTTAAATCAAGTTATCTTTTTATATATTATTATTGTAATTTCGGCGGTATTTCATGAATATGCCCACGGTTTGGCTGCTTATTATTTAGGAGATCCAACGGCCAAAAACGAAGGGCGGTTGACTCTCAACCCCCTGGTTCATATAGATCTATTTGGCACTGTCATTTTGCCTTTGTTTTTATTATTCACCGGAGGAATCTTTATCGGTTATGCCAAGCCGGTTCCTTATAATCCCGATAACTTAAGAGATAAAAAATATGGTTCGTTAAAAGTGGCCATTGCCGGTCCTTCCAGCAATTTGTTTATTGCCTTGGTATTCGGATTATTTTTGAGGTTTTTTTCCGACAATATTTTAATGAGCAATATTATCCCGCCAATTTTCTTATCGCTCATAACTCTAATTACGGTCATTAATATTGCCTTGGCGTTTTTTAATATGATTCCGTTTCCGCCTCTTGACGGCTCTAAGGTGTTCTTTGATTTATTTCCGCGCTATTGGCATCGTGTTATGAACTTGGGCTTTTCGGGATTAATTTTGGCCCTGCTTGTTGCCTTTTTTTTGTTGCCAAAACTGATAAGTTTAACGTTTTGGCTTATTGCCGGCCAGTCTATGGGGTTTTAGAGGATCCTTGACAAGTTTGTTATATTAGAGTACCGTTAAGGTACAACAAGGATCTCTGCTAAGGCGGGGATTTTTTGTTTGTCCTAAAAAATGCGTACAATACTGAAATCTAACAATTTTTGGCTTAAGAAAGCCACAATAGCGTTGATTATATTGGTTTTAGCGCTTAATATGCCTATAAAAGAAATAAGCGCTGCATGGGGCTATGACGACGTTATCAGTGGAGATTCGCTCATGGGAACGAATCAATCTTTGCCGCAAAAAACAATTAATATTGTTTTAACGGGGTATTCTTCAACGTCGGACCAAACCGATGATACGCCGTTTATAACCGCTTCAAATACCCGTGTTCGCGATGGCATAGTGGCGGCTAATTTTTTGGCTTTTGGCACCAAGGTAAAAATCCCGTCGCTTTTCGGTGACAAGGTTTTTACGGTGGAGGACCGGATGGCCCGTAAACATGATAACAAAATGGATATCTGGTTTCCTGAAAGATATCTGGCAAAGAATTTCGGAATCAAAGAAGCGGACGTGATAATTTTGGAATAGAATTTTGTGGAATTATAGCGGTTCACGCGCGTTGTTAGTTGGTATGATGGGTGATATAATATACAAAAGTATTCGCCGCGCCGACGGGGCTATTAGTGCAATAAAAAAATTGTGATATAATTTAGTTACCAATATTCAATCGCCAATCTAATGCCCAAGACAAAACTGCGTTCAAATATTATAATAGTAATTGTGATTTTGCTATTTGCAGGAGCCATGTGGTTTTACTATCCATCAAAAACCGGTTCAGCCACGCTTTCCTGGAGCGCCAACACCGAATCGGATTTGGCCGGCTATAAAATTTATTATAGCGCAACGCCGCGAACCGGCACTTGTCCTCCCGGCGGTTATCCTCAAAAGGTGGACGTTGGAAACAAAACATCATATGCTATAGATAAGCTGGAAAAGGGGAGGGCCTATTATTTTTCCATAACAAGTTATGACGCCACTGGCAACGAAAGCTGTTTTTCTTCTGAAGTCAAAAAAATAATTTCTACGCCTAAAAATTAAAAAAAGTCGTAAAAATAATAAATAAAAATGAGTATATATAAAAAAATTTTAATCGCGCCGTTATTTTTAGCGGCTGTTTTAATTTCAGTCGTAATTTTTACAAATCATGCGTTTGCGGGTTCGGCCACGCTTACGTGGAATGCCAACACCGAGCCGGATTTGGCCGGTTATAGGATTTATTACGGCACTTCTCCACGAACTGGCTCGTGTCCTTCTGGCGGCTATTCCAATAATTTAACTGTTGGAAATGTAACTTCATACAATTTTAATAGTTTAACCGACGGCATGACTTGGTATTTTTCAGTAGCTGCTTACGATACTTCTAATAATACAAGCTGTTTTTCTGCCGAGGTAAGCAAAGTATTGCCGCCAGCGGTTTCCTATATCACTAATCTCAATTTTACTCCGTCGCTTGAAGGAGTTAGTGCTTCAGGAAAAACTTTTACTATTATCATTTATCAAGGCACTACTCAAGTTGCTCAATTTACAGCTCAACCCAATGCTCAAAATCAAATTCCTTTGCCGGCAGGCGTAAATTTGGCATCTGGAACATATAACATTACCACAGACGCCCCGTATTATTTAAGAGTACGCCAAAACAACGTTTCTTTGTCTTCGGGCGCAAGTATTATCTTATCTATTTTAAAAGCCGGGGACATAAATAACGATAGCATTGTTAATTCTCTTGATTGGTCTCAGATGAACTCCCAATGGTATACCAACTCCTATCCTTCAGACATTAATCAGGACGGAGTTGTAAATTCCATAGATTTTTCCTGGCTCAATAAAAATTGGCTATTGGCGGATGCTTGATCAATAAATTATTAATATTAATTTTAATTAGTTTCTATGAAAAAATTGATTTTTGCAGCAGCTCTCATGTTTTTGGTTTTTGTTTGGGTAAGTAACGCGCAAGCCGCTACCTTATCCCTCTCGCCCAGTTCGGGCAGTAATTCCGTGGGAAGTATTTTTACGGTCACTATCCTTTTGGATACTCAAAGCCAGGCAGTTGACGGTGTAGATATCCGCTATCTTAACTACAGCCCGACCTTATTGGAAGCGCAGGACGAAAATACTTCGCAGGCCGGTGTTCAAATCAGCGCCGGTACGCTTTTGGGCAATACCGTTGCAAACAACGTTGACACAACCAGCGGCCGCATTTCTTTTTCGCAGGTTGCTGCCGGCGGCTCCGCATACTCTAATGCTACTGGCGCCACTTTAGCCACCGTGAGATTCAAAGTTTTAACGACCGGCGCCGCTCCAGTGACATTTAGTTTTACTTTAGGAAGCACTGCTGACACCAATGTCGCCGCCGGAGGCTCTGATGTTTTAACCTCCGTTACAAACGGTTCTTACACATTGACAGTCGCCCCAGACACCCAAGCGCCCACCGCCCCATCCATCCTCACAGCTATCGCTGTTTCTTCTTCAAAAATCAATCTCTCCTGGGTTGCTTCAACAGACAATGTGGGGGTAGCTGGCTACAGAATCTATCGCGGAGGAATTCAGATTGACACTTCAGCCGGCAACAGTTATTCCAACATCGGTCTTTCTCCTTCTACCACGTATACATATACCGTCGCAGCCTATGATGCCGCGGGTAATGTTTCGGGGCAGTCATCGCCTGCGAGCGCGACTACTCAGGCACCTGCCGACACCACCTCTCCGACAACGCCAACGAGTTTATTAGCCACCGCCATCTCTTCTTCTCAAATCAATCTCTCTTGGACCGCTTCAACCGATAATGTCGGAGTTGTCGGGTATCATATATATCGTGATAGTGTAGAAATTGCAACCATCACTGCTACTTCTTATCAAAACACCGGATTGGCTCCTTCAATATCATATACCTATGCAGTTTCTGCGTATGATGCGGCAGGGAATGGTAGTTTTGCTTCAGCGCCTGTCATTGCTGCAACTTGGCCGTCTACCAGTAATAAATTTTCCATCAACAATAGGATCAAAACCACAGGCACCATAAATGTTCGTCAGACTCCTTCATCTTTCGGAACATTATTAGGCAGCCAATCTTCCGGTTATTTAGGAACGGTCATTGGAGGTCCAACTTATGCTGATGGTTTTTGGTGGTGGCAAATAAACCATGATATTGATCCTGATGGTTGGTCAATTGAAAGCGGCATGGATTTACCGCCTGTGATTAGCAGCGCAATATTTACGCCAACGCTTGAAGGAGTTACCGGTATTAATGCCATAGGTTTTACTTTCAATATTTACAATGTAATTTTAGTTAGCAATCAAGCCCTATTTACTGCTTCGGGTAATGCTTCAAACCAGGTTATTTTTCCTTCAACTGTTACCAATCTCCGTGAAGACAGATACAATGTTTATGTTAAATCAGCTGGTTATTTAAAGGCCAAGACAGCCGATACTCGTATAGCTTCCGGCGCAACAGTGCCCTTGCCGGTCTTGAAGGCAGGGGATTTAAACGATGACGGTATTATCAATTCTCTTGATTGGTCGTTAATGAATTCTAATTGGTTTACCAATAACATCACTTCAGACGTCAATAAAGATGGCATTGTAAACACGATTGATTTTTCATGGATGAACAAAAACTGGCTGCAGACCGATACCACTTAAAAACAGCGGATCATTAATAACAAATTAAAAATTAATATTAATTAAAAATATAAAATATTATGATGAAGATGAATACAAAAAAAATTACAACGATTATCGTTTGCTTTTCCGCATTATTTTTTGCGGCTATTTCAGCTGAAGCGGCCACGCTTACATTATCTCCAAGTTCCGGCAATTATTCTGTGGGGCAAACCTTTTCCGTTGATATTATGTTAGACACTAAGGGTACTGCGATTGATGGCGTGGACATTGTTTATTTAAATTACAGCCCAAATTATTTAGAAGTTGTAGATGATAATGCGTCGCAATCAGGAATTCAGATTACTCCCGGCGCATTAATGCCGATGACTTTAGCTAACACCGTTAATGCGACTAATGGCAAAATCACTTTTTCCCAGATTACCGCAGGGGGTAACACCTTTACCAGTTCGGGCGCGCAGAGTTTGGCCACTGTTCATTTTAAAGTTCTACAAGCAATAAATACGCAAGTTTATTTTGACTTTGTGGTAAATGGGACAGCGGATACTAACGTAGCTTCAGTCGGGAAGGATGTTTTGACAACTGTAACAAATGGTAATTACGGTTCTGGTGCTCAAACACCAGCTCCTTCGCCACCAACCTCTCCTGCGCCTGCTCCGGCCGCGCCTATTGTTTCACCGCCGGTTACAACTGCGCCGATTACAACTGCGCCGGTTACTTCATGCGTTACAACTCTCTCGACTCTTGAATCAATCCAATCAAAAATCAACAATCTTATCACCAAAATCTCTCTGCTATCCAAAACTCCCAGTACTGAAGACTTAACTGCTATCCAAACCGAAATCTCCTGCGTCTTGAATGAATTAAAATCGCTTCAAACTCCCGTATTACCAACCGGTTTCATCTTCACCAAATCATTATTCCTAGGCTTAATAGATAACGATGTTAAAAACCTCCAGCAGTTATTAAAATCCGATCCCTCAATTTATCCCGAAGGAGTAGTTAACGGTAAATTCGGTCCCGCTACCTTAAGAGCGGTAAAAAGATTCCAGCTTAAATACAACATTACAACGGAAAACGGCCCCGGCTACGGTTATGTAGGACCCAAAACAAGAGTCAAATTGAACGAATTGTACGGAAGTAAGTAAGAAATTCTGAAATTGAAAAACAACCCCGCATTGCGGGGTTGTTTTTTTGTTGTGCCCGGGGTGGGACTCGAACCCACACGGAGTATTACCTCCAAAGGATTTTAAGTCCTTCGCGTATCGCCAATTCCGCCACCCGGGCTGGAGGCGCAGATGGGAATCGAACCCATGCATGATCGTTTTGCAGACGATCGCGTTTCCACTTCGCCACTGCGCCGATATTTTATTTCTTTCCAGAATATTTTGCCACGAGTTTGAGAGTTGAGTCAATTGTGCCTTTGCACCTAAAACCGGCCGCGTATTTATGCCCGCCGCCGTTAATTTTCATAGCTAATTTTGCCACGTCATAATTTTTATCGGGCCGGCTGCGCAATTCGCCACGAATTCTGTTTTTTCCTTCCTCAGTAAGCAGCAAAGCAAAACGGCCGTTTTTTAAATTTCTGAGTCGTTCCACAAGGCCGTTTAAGTCGTCGGTTGTCAGATGATATCTATTAATTTCTTTTCTTTTAAACCAAGAATAAACAAAATTTTCTTTTGCTTCGTATTTGGCGCGGCCAAGTATTTTCCCCGAAAATTTAAGAGCTTCAAATTTTACCTGACCGTATAAAGCGTTATCAATTTCAACCGGTTTTATTTTGAATTTTTTCATCAGTTCCGCCATTGTTTCAAGCGGTTTGAAATCAGAAATATATTTAAAAAAACCCGTATCGACCAAAATGCCGACTGCTAAAGCGTAAGCGATTTTTTTATCAATTTTGAATTTAGCGCTTTTAAAATAATCGTAAATTATTTCCGAGGTTGAAGAATAAGACGTGTCAATGACGCCTAAATCCGCTCTCTGATCGGTGATCGGATGGTGGTCAAAAACCAAAATCGGAATTTTCGGATATTTTTTAATATAACCATTGAGCCCCAAACGCCATTTTGAACCGTAATCAAGACCGACAATCAGGTCATATTTGTTCTTGGGGTGCTTGGATTTAATTAATTTAGCGCCGGGAATAAATTTTAATGATTCCGGAACGCCGGAAACGCATAAAAGATAATGTGATTTTTTAATTTTTTTTAAATAAAAACCGAGAGCCGCGAGCGAGCCGATGCCATCACCGTCCGGTCCTTGGTGGGTGGCGACTAAAATTCTTTTAGCTTTTAATATTATCTTTTCTATTTCTTTAAAACTGTTATTTTTCATGTTTGATTTCTTTTAATAATTTTTCTACTTCGTTGGCTTCCTCCGGATTTTTATCAAATTTAAAAATAATTTTTGGGACCGGTCGCACTTCTAATTTTCTATTTAATAACTGTTGTATTTGATAAATTGAATTATTTAATTTATCTAGAATTTCTTCAGTTTCGCTTGATGGATAAGCGCTTATATAAACGTCGCTAGTGAACAAATTGGGATTAGTTAAAACTTGAGTAATAGTGACTAAAACGCCGGATTTGGCGTCTAAAAAATTAAATATAATCTTACCCAACTCTTTTTTTATCAGTTCGTTAAATTTTAACGCTCTTTCAGCTGACATAATATTTTTTTCTTTTTATTCCCTCCCTGATAAGGGAGGGTTCCCCTTATCAGGGGGAAAACTTTCTGAAAAGTATAAATATGTCTCCGGCTAAAATTTTAGGTTCGCCAAAATCAATGCCGATGCCGGCCTCGCGGCCGGCTTCAACTTTACCAACTTCTTTTTTTTCAGATTGCAAGCTAACAATGCGGCCCTGGCCAATTACTGTATCGTTTCTCAAAACTTCCATTCTAACTCCTTTGACCATCTCGCCCGAGATAACTTTGCCGCCGACAACTTGCCGGCCTTTTTCTTGTCTGAAAACCGCCAAAACATTCAATCTTCCAATTTCTTCGCGCTCAACTTTTGGTTTGAGTTTTTTCTCAACGGCGATTTTTGTCCTATCTAAAATTTCATAAATAATTTCTCCGGAAATAAGATTTTCTTTTTGTTTTTCGGATAAAGATATGACAGAATCAGTTTTAACATTAAAAGCGAGGATTAAGGCATCGCTTAAATCTGCCATTTTAAAATCGCTTTCATTGACATTGCCAGCTTTGGCTTTAAGGATTTTAACAACGCCATTTTCGAGAGGAATTTTTTCTAAACTTTCCTTTAATGCCTCAACCGAGCTTTGGACATCGGCTTTGATTATTATATTTACTGAATTAGAAATTCCCTCGGGTTTAATCTCAAGCGATTTTTCAATGAATTCCCCGATTTTCCTGGCGATTTTTAATGCCGGCGAAAATGGAATTTCAGAAGTGGCGAATTTTTCTCCGATAAGCGGCAGTTTGGTGAAACCAATTGCCAGTACCGGCGAAGAAAAAGCAGCGATTTTAACCGGATTGCCCAAAAAATCTTCAAGCATTTTTATTTTTCCGGTTGCCTCGCCGCTTAAAATATAGTCGCCGATTTTTATTGTGCCTTCCAAAATAAGAAGCGAGGCCACAATACCTCGGCGGGGGTCAAGATTGGTTTCTATAATAATTCCTTCCCCCGGATTTTTAGGATCGGCTTTAAGTTCGCTTATATCGGCTAATAATTCAATTAAATCAAGAAGCTGGCTGACATTTGTTCCTTGTTTTGCCGAAATTTCAACTACTGGCACTTTGCCGCCCCATGATTCAATCAGCACATCATTTTCAGCCAGTTCTTTTTTTACTTTTTCCGTATTAGCTTCGGGTTTGTCAATTTTATTTATGGCCACAACAAAGGGCAGTTCAGCCTTTTTAATGTGTTCTAAGGCCTCAATAGTTTGCGGTTTAACGCCATCGTCGGCAGCGACAACCAAAACTGCAATATCGGCAGCTTTGGTGCCGCGAGCCCGCAATTTTGAAAATGCCTCATGGCCCGGCGTGTCTAAAAAAGTTATTTTCCGGTTTTTGTAGGTAATTTCGTAAGCGCCAATATGCTGGGTGATGCCGCCGGCTTCATGCTCGGCAACATTGGTTTTTCTAATATAATCCAAAAGCTTAGTTTTGCCATGGTCAACATGGCCCATTATAACCACAACGGGCGGCCGGGGGGTTAGATTGTTATTTTTTACATTGGGCATAATCAAAAAATTGTACAATAAAAACCGCCTTTTTACAAGGCGGCTTGTTGTCGCAATGGCTTTAACTACTTGCCAAATCTTCTTTGCCGGTTGGCGAAATCATTTAAGACATCATTAAAATCTTCTTTGGAAAATTCCGGCCAATGATGCTTGATGAAGCAAAATTCCGAATATGCGCTCTGCCATGTTAAAAATCCGGATAAACGCTTTTCGCCGGAGGTTCTGATAATTAAGTCGGGGTCGGGCAAGCCGGCTGTGTAGACATTTTGGGAAATCAAATCTTCGGTAATTTTTTTAGGGGGATTTTTCAGAATTTTATTAAAAGCGTCAACCAGTTCCGGGCGGCCGCCGTAATTAATTGCCAGATTTAAAATGATAGCAGTGTTATTCTTGGTCAGCTCTTCGGATTTTTTAATGGCTTTTTGAATTTTTTCCGGCAGACCCTTTTTGCGGCCGATAACGCGCACACAAATATTATTTTTATGAAGTTTCTTTATGTCTTTAGTAAGGGCGAGATAAAAAAGCTTCATTAAAAAATCAACTTCTTTTTTTGGGCGTTGCCAATTTTCAATGGAAAAAGCGTAAAGCGTCAAAATTTTTATTTCCGCGTCGCGACACCAACGCAAAACATCCTCGATTTTTTTATGGCCGGCGCGATGACCCTCAAAAGACGGCAATCGCCGGGCTGTAGCCCAGCGCCGATTACCGTCCATTATAATGCCAAGATGTTTAATTTTTGATTTCATTGGAATTTATTTATAACTATAACTGCTGGCGGAGAGGGTGGGATTCGAACCCACGGTCCCTTTCGGGACGCCGCATTTCAAGTGCGGTGGAATAAACCGCTATCCGACCTCTCCATATCAACTATTTTATGAACAAAATATAATATTTTTTAGAAAAACCCGCAAGATGGCTTAAAAGATGGTTAATAATTATTATTTTTAACAACATTAAAAATACTTGGGAGTTCCAATCCGAGCGCCCATGCCGAAAAGCCATGGAGCCGATATCGTTTTATTAATTCAACTTTTTTTGTCACGCTTTGGGCATTTTCATACCAAATAGTGTATTGTTTTGCCCCGCGCCAATATGTTAAATATGCCGCTTCCATATCGGCACTGTAGTAGGTTGAAACTTTATACTTATTAAAAACATTATAAATACCTTGCCTGCCGCCGATGCCGACGCGAGCCCCTGTTTCGTTGTCCCACTGCCAATAGTAAAGGGGGATTCCCAGCGATAGTTTTTTATTGGGTATAAGTTTCAGGCTGTAATCAAGAACGCGCTTGAGCCATGAATACTCAACCACCGGCCCTTCAGATTCCGGATCATCGTACGACATCACGCTTATAAAATCCGCGCTCGCAGCCAGAGCCGCGTAATCGTAAACACCGACTGTTTTTTGCCATAAATCATTCGGGTAGTCGTTTGGATTGTCTGAAACCTGCGCTATTACGGCAACGCTGAACACTAAATTATTTTTCTTTAAAGCTTCAAATGTCTTGCCCGCGAAAGCCGAATATTTATCGCGATAAGAAACGTCCATCTGCTCAAAATCCAATTGCCAACCCCAGTAGCCCTTCTTTTGGGCTTCATCCACAAGTGATTTTATCGCCAAATCCTGTTTTACCGGATCATCAAGAATCGCCTGATACCCGGCCTTACTGAAATTGCCGTTGGTTACAAGCGGCATTATTTTGATTTTATTTTTCTTAGCAAATGACAAGACAGTTGCGTTTATACCGCCCAAAAACTTTCCCGAACTATTAAAAGAATATGATTGAGGCGCCAAAACATCAATTGAATTAGGGTGGGCGAATAAAGATTCCCGCGCCAGCCTGCCGTCTCTAAAATAAAAAATACGGAGATAATCGTAAGGCTTTGATTCGGCCGCGGAAGCGTTTAAAAAAACAATGCCGGTAAACGCAGAAACAATCGCAGAAAACACAAATATTTTAAATACCTGCTTAAAAAATCTGTCGCGGGTTTTCATGTGGGACATTCGGGTTAAGTACCCGAAATATACAAGAATTATAGGGCTTTTTAAGCGATTTTACCAGAGCGCGTTTTGAAGCTTCCACATAAATTGTATAGCGTGGTAAATGGAAATATAGTATCTTAAAGGTGTATGATAATCAGCCGAGAATCAACAAAAGAACCTTTTTGGTCTATGGATGCCAAGGAGGTTTTTGGCGCACTCAGAACTAATCTTTCCGGTCTAAATGACGAAGAAGTTGCGGTGCGTCTCAAAATATTTGGTTTAAATGCCGTAAGGGAATATCCGAGATCTTCTAAGATAAAAATTGCTTTACGTCAATTCCAAAGCTTACTTATTATCATCTTGATTATCGCCGGCGTTGTCACTATTTTTCTTGGCAAATGGATAGAAACGAGTGTAATTTTTGCTGCTGTCATAGTGAATGCAATTTTTGGTTTTTGGCAAGAAAATAAAGCCGAAACCGTTCTCGAGCTTCTTAAGACGTATGTTCGCGTTCGCGCTCGCGTACGTCGTAATAATCAAGAACATGAAGTTGACGCCTCGGAACTAGTGCCGGGCGACATTATTCGCATTACCCAAGGTGATCGCGTTCCTGCCGATGCGCGACTTTTATTTTTAAACAATTTGGAAATAGATGAATCGATTCTTACAGGCGAGTCCTTGCCGGTGGAAAAAGATGTTTTTCCATTGTCTTCCGCAACGGCGCTAAGTGAAAGAAAATCAATGGCATTCAGCGGTACTTTGGTAATGCAGGGTTTTGCCGATGCTGTAGTCACTGCGACGGGAAATGAAACTGAATTCGGCAAGATTACCGGGTTAGTCGCAGAAAAAGACCGAAAACCAACTCCTCTTCAACGCTCTGTCCAGCGTTTTGCGGCATATGCCGGAATTATATTATTGATTTTTACATCGCTGCTTTTTGGTCTCGGCCTTTATTTTGGTAAAGATATTTATGATATGTTTATAATTTCCGTTGCGGTGGCGGTTTCGACTGTTCCCGAAGGATTACCGATAGCGCTTACCGTGATTATGGCTATAGGAGTGCAGCGTCTGGCGACTCGGAATGGGATTGTTAAAAGACTTCTAGCTGTTGAGACATTAGGGTCAACAAGTATTATTCTTACTGACAAAACCGGAACGCTCACGCAGGCTAAAATGGAGCTCACTTTAATAATGCCTTATAAAAATGATAATGCGGAAAATAAAACCAATCTTCTTAGTTATGCATTGGCTAATGCCGATGTGGTTATCGAAAATCCTCAAGATGCTCCCGAAAAATGGTTAATGTCGGGTCGCGCGCTTGAAATCTCCCTAGTGAAAGGCGCCGCTCAAAACGGTGTGTTACTGACAAGAATTTTAGAACGAACAAAAATCCTCGACCGTTTGCCGTTTGACTCAAAACATAAATTTTCCGCGTCAATTTTTAAAACCGATTCGCGTGTTCACCTTGTTCTTTTTGGAGCTCCTGAAATTATTCTGCGTTTTACCAATCTATCGCAAGAAGAACAAAAAAAGATGATTGAGAAAATTGAAGAAAGGGCTTTTGCCGGAGAACGCGTGTTGGGAGTAGCATCCCGGCTTGTCAGCATGGATCATGAAAGCATTTTGCGCCAAAAAAATTTTAATAATCTCAACTTTGACGGCTTGATTACCTTCCGCGATCCGTTGCGTCCTCATGTATTCCAGGCCATTAATGAAATTGCCGCGGCGGGCGTTAAAACCATTATCGTGACCGGAGACCATCGCGGAACGGCTGAAGCGGTCGCGCGGGGATTGGGGATAGTTGATGGAAAAGGAGCGGTGCTTACGGGCGACGATCTTATATATCTCACCAAAGAAGAGCTTAAAGCACGTTCTCGCGAGGCGACTTTGTACGCTCGCGTAACACCGGAGCAAAAAGTAATGATTGTCAAACTCTATCAGGAAAGAGGAGAAGTGGTCGCGGTAACCGGCGATGGCATCAACGACGCGCCAGCGCTCCACGCTGCGGATATTGGCATTGCCGTCGGCTCGGGCACGGATGTGGCCAAAAGCGCGGCCGACCTTGTTATTTTAGATGATAATTTTGAAACCATTGTAGTTGCCATCAAAGAGGGGAGAAGAATTTTGCATAATATTCGCAAAGTTATTATTTATCTTCTCTCAAATTCGCTAGATGAAGTATTTTTAATCGGAGGCGCGCTGCTTTTGGGGGTCGCCATACCAATCAACGCTCTTCAAATTCTTTTTATTAATCTTTTTTCCGATAGTTTCCCCGCCATTGCGTTTGCTTTTGAAGACGGCATTGACGATCTCGGAAATCATCCCCATAAGTTGCACAAAAATCTATTTGACCGCGAGATGAAATTTTTTATCTTGATTATTGGCACTCTTAGCAGCGCTTTTCTTTTTATTTTATATCTTGTTTTGCTCAAGATGGGGTTTGCCGAAGAATTAATACGAACTTTTATTTTTGCCTCTTTTGCGAGCTATACGCTTTTTCTGACTTTTTCGCTCCGCAGTCTCGGAAAGAGCATTTTGAGTTATAACCCTTTTTCTAATAGACCTCTTACAATCGGCGTTGGTGTCGGACTACTGCTAACTGCTGCGGCAATATATATTCCGTGGCTTCAACAGATTCTTAATACAATTTCGCTTCCGCCCAGTTGGTTATTAGGAATCGTCGGTGTAGGACTTCTTAATATTTCAGCGGTTGAGTTTGGTAAATGGCTTTTTCGTAAAAAAATTATAAAGTTTGTTTAGATGGATAATTATAAAAATAATTTAATTAAAGATATATCTATTGTCGCATTATCGGGCTCATTGCCAAAGCAATTATGTAATGTATGAATGAATATGTTTCTAAAAAAATTATTTAATAACTCAAAGATTAAAAAAGTTGTCGGTATTATTCTGATTTTATTTGGGTTTGTCGCTTTTCTTACTCCTTTTACACCGGGATCTTGGTTGATTTTTTTAGGACTATCGTTTCTCGGATTTCGTTTTTTGTTTTGGGATCGAATTAAAACTTGGCTCGGATATTAATTTTTGCGGAACAGACTGTACTTTTGCTTGACTGGAGTCGTATTATTGTGTATTCTTTAATAGAAAATTCGATTTGAATTTTCCCGGTGGCAATAGTCGTAAGCCGCCGTTTCAGTTTTAAAAGCTTAATCAACAAAAACTATGGCTTATAAATGTCCAAAATGTGGTAAGGAATCGGATCAAAAAGAAACCTGCTGCGGCGTTGAGATGGAAGAAAAAAAGGAAGCATCTGAGTAAATTGTCAGATTGATCCAAAATGACCACAATGACCACAGAAAATTAAAAAACCCTTCATTTTGGAGGGTTTTTTAATTTTAACTATTAGCGTAAAGCTTTGTGGGTCGCACTACGACCTCAAGATATTAGGTCGCGCCGATAAAAAGTTGTCAATGCGGAGGAGGTGGGATTCGAACCCACGGACCCCTTCCGGAGTCAGCTTCTTAGCAGGAAGCTGCACTAGGCCACTATGCGACTCCTCCAAATTTCAATCTACATAAAAATCGGCATTTTGTAAAATAAAAACCCTCTTGACAAATTAGTTTTGATTATGTAGACTAAACCGAAAATCAATTAGCGCCTTAAAAATGATCAGAGGAATCATTTCTCTGTTAAAATAAGTGGAATGAATGTTAAGTCCCGTTAACTCCCAAAAAACCCCTAAACCGAAAAAAGGAGAAAACCATGAACAGAATGAGATGGATCGTCGCACTTCTGGCGTTCTTTATCGCTATCGCCGGCGCCACGGCCCAGGCAGGTCAATTCGGCCCGCCGGAACCCGCCGCAAAAGACGGTGAGGTCTTGTTTGGAGTAGGGTATTTCCACTACTCGGATAAAGGAACGGTCCAAGGTGCGGGGGGCTCTATGGGCTCCAAGATCACGGCGAACCAGGTGTACGCCCAGGCGAGCCACGGGTTTATGAAAAACGCGGAGTCGTATTTGAGACTCGGGGCCATGGATTTAAAGGTAAGTGACGCTTTTGCTACCGGGCCCGGGCTCTCTGGTTTTGAATCGGGATTTAATAACGGGTTAAAACCGTTTGTCACTGTGGGGGCCAAAGGAATTTTCAATATTACTCCCACGTTGGGGGTCGGCCCTTTCCTGCAGGCGAGTCTTTATTCGAACTATAAGGATTCAACTGCCGGGAGGGTCTTGGGCTTCCCCGCAACCCAAGAGCTGAAAGTGAAAAACCTGAGAGAAATTGACGCGGGCGTCGCTCTTCAGGGAAAAATCGGCAGGGTTATCGTCTACGGCGGCCCATTTGCTTACTGGACAAGGGCGGACGTGGATTGGACGGGGACGATCACTGGCATTGGGGCCGACAGCGATTCGGGGACTTACAAGGGAAAAAACAACTTCGGCGGTTTTGCGGGAGTGAAAGTTCCTGTGGGGGGAAAGCTCGCCCTCGAATTTGAAGGACAACAGAAAAGTAATCTCTCTGTTGGGGCTTCTCTCACATATTCATTCTGATTCTGATCTCTGAATATGGAGAGGTGATTTATGATTGAAATTTTTACTGAGAAAGTTTCGACTGATAGGAAAAAGGTTGCTCTTCGGGTAGCGAATGTAAGATTTGTATTTGCTCGCAAACCCGACGGTAGCATAGAACTTGTTTCAAAGAGTAAGCCCGAAGCGCAAGTTCGTGATCCGGATGCCTGCTGGGTGCCAAAAAATCTGTTCAATGCTGCCTATCGAAAGGCATGTGCTATTCTAACCCGCTAAATCTGTTCTTTTCTGGGGCTCCGTCTGCGGGGCCCCTTTTTATTTTTAATATAAAGATGATAAAATTTATTTATGCGGCAAATTTATTTAGATTACGCGGCAACTACCTATATTGACCCTATAGTTTTGAATAAAATGTTGCCTTATTTAAAAGAAAATTTTGGCAATCCTTCTTCTTTATATTCAATTGGGAGGCAAGCGAAGACGGGGATTGAATATGCCAGAGTTAGTATCGCTAAGATATTAGGAGCTAGTTCTCAAGAAATTATTTTTACCGGTTCCGGCACCGAGTCCGACAATCTGGCAATTTTTGGCGTCGCAAAATTTTATCAAAATAAAGGAAAACATATCATCGTTTCCAAAATAGAGCATAAAGCGGTATTGGAAGCGGCTAAAAAATTAGAAAAAGAAGGTTTTGAAATTATTTATTTAGACGTTGATTCAAAAGGGCTGGTTAATCTCTCGGAACTTAAAAAATCTTTAAGGCCGGATACAATTTTAGTTTCCGTAATGTACGCCAATAATGAAATCGGAACTATTCAACCGATAGCTAAAATCTCTGAAATTATCAGAGAATTCAAAAAAGAAAATTTGCTTCCATTATTTCATACCGACGCCTGCCAAGCCGCCGGAGCTTTGACTTTAAATGTTAAAAAATTAGGCGTTGATTTATTGACTATCAATGGTTCAAAAATTTACGGTCCAAAAGGAGTTGGCTGTTTGTATAAAGCTAAAGATATCAAATTAGATCCGATAATTGTTGGCGGCGGTCAGGAGAATAATCTTCGGGCTGGAACGGAAAATGTCGCTTTAATTGTGGGTTTTGGCGAGGCTTTGAAATTGGCGGAAAAATTAAGATTAAGAGAAAGCCGGCGACTAAAAAAACTGAGGGATTATTTGATAAAAAGAATTTTGAAGATTGTTTCTCATTCTCAGCTTAACGGCCATCCCGAAAAAAGGTTGCCAAATAATATTAATATTTCTATTGCCAGTATTGAGGGTGAAGCGTTAGTTTTGATGTTAGATAAATACGGCATTTCCGCTTCAACCGGCTCCGCCTGTACTTCCAATAGTTTGGATCCTTCGCATGTGCTTTTGGCGACAGGCCTGGCGCCGGAACTTGCTCACGGAAGCTTAAGATTGACTTTAGGTAGAAAAACGACAAAGATGGATATTGATTATGTATTGAAAATTTTACCGGAAATAATTTATAAATTAAGGGAAATTTCTTCAATGTCTTTAAATTATAAAAAATAATGAAATATAAAAAAGTAAAAAAGTTAAAAGGGGATGTTATTTATTCCGGTGATAAGTATAAGGAAAAATCGTGGGTTTACAGTGGGATAGTAAAAGACCACTTTTTCCATCCAAGGAATGTGCTTTTAGATGATACATATTATAAAGCCGACGGTATTGGCGTTGCCGGAAGTCCGGCTTGCGGCGATATGATGATAGTCTGGATAAAAGTTGATAAAAAAAATCAAAAAATAAAGGAGTGTAAATGGCGCACTTTTGGTTGCGCGTCAGCCATAGCTTCAACATCAATGATGTCCGTTATGGTTACGGAAAATGGCGGCATGGACATAAAAAAAGCCATGAATTTAAAACCGCAGCAGATTCTTGAACGGCTCGGCGGATTACCTGACAGGAAGTTTCATTGTTCTGTTTTGGGCGACATTGCTTTAAGAGAAGCGGTTAAAGATTATTTAAGTAAAAAGTCCGAAAAGAACATTAAAAATGCCAAAAGAAAAAAAACAATCAAAAAATAACGGTATTTATATACTTAAAGAAAAAATCTGGGAGACCGACGATATAGTAACTCTTAAATTTTTCCCAATCAAAGATAAAATATTTTCTTTTATACCCGGTCAATTTGTTAATGTTTATTTTTTGGACGATCGTTGCGGCGGACAAGGTAAACCCTATTCTATTTCCAGTATTCCGAGCGATAATTTTTTAAACATAACCGTTAAAAAGATCGGCAAATTTTCCGGCGCTTTGCACAATTTGAAAATCGGTGAAAAAATCAAAACTAGCGACCCTCAGGGTTATTTCTATCCGGAAGATCAAATGAAAGACATCGTTTTTTTAGCGGGCGCAATCGGCATTACGCCTTTTTTTAGTGTTATTAGCGCTTATTTTAAGCAGGGGGTTAACAATAGAAATCTTATTTTATTTTACAGCAATAAAATCGAAAAAGACGCTGTTTTTTTTAAAGAATTAAATGAATTGGCAAAAACTTGGAAGAAGTTTAAAATTATTAATATTTTAACTAAACAAAAAGAAAAAAATTATTCCGATAAAAACAAAGAATTTCAGCGGCTTAATGTTAAAATTCTGAAAAAATACTTGAAAAACTTAAATAACAAGCATTATTTTATTTGCGGATCAATAGGGTTCGTTAATGATTTGTGGAAAGAGTTGAAAAATAGTAAAGTTAAAGAAGATAATATTAAGGTTGAATCTTTTTATTAAGATTTTCCTCGTTGAATTTTAATAATTTTAACGGGACAAATATCCGCGGCTTTCTTGGCACAATCGGCATTTTTGTCTTTTATGGCAATTTCAAAATTATTTTTTATTTTTTTGGAGTTTTTAAGATTAGCCAAACCGTTTTTCTTGTCCATTTCAAAAAATTTGGGGCAAGCAATGGCGCATGCGCCGCATCCGATACATTTTTTTCTTTGGTGGATTATTTTAACCATTTGGTTTATTATAATGAATTATATAATCTAAAACCATGAAATCGAATAAAATTATAAATAATAATATAAATTTAGAAAATAACGGGATAATTTTCTCGTTAAACACCAAAATTTATCCTCAAGAGATAATTTATAAAACTTGTTATACTTTTATTGACAGAATGTATGTTTATTTAGACAGCTTAAAGAAAAATAAGATAACAGTTTCTCTTAAGGGTAAAGAAAAATTAACAAAGAAACAACTTGAAAGTTTAAAAGATGAATTTTTAAACGAGCTTTTAAATATTTTAATCAGAGAGGCCGTTTCAAGGAAAAATCAGAAATTTTTGGAATATATTATCGGGGGGGCGATTACTGCTTCGCTTGAAAAGCCGGAAATGAAAAAAGAAAATAAAAAAGAGGGGATGGATAAAGTTGAGAAAGAGATAGAATCTCTTAAAAAAGAATTGGAGAAGATTGAATGTTCGGAAGATTATAGAAAAGATCCTTTAAATATTAAAAAGATTTTTAGAAATCATGAAAGAAAAAGATAAACAGTTTTTAAAATTTCATAGCAAGTTGTATTCTTTGGAAAATCTTAAAAAGGCGATTAAAGATTACGAAGAAATTGCTGAATTTAGGCTTATAAAAGGGAAAGATTATAATAAGGTTGAAATAAAAATTTCGGGCGATTATCAAGATGAAAATATCGGTGATGAATTTAAGAATTACGCATTATTTTTAAACATTCGATCTTTATGATTTCGGCTAAAGTAAATTCTAAAAGATTGGGTAATTTTCGATTTAAAAAAATCGGAAAAAATTATTTAATAACTAATGATGTCGGCAATTGGCAATATTTAAACGCTGAAAATTTCAAGCGTTTTTTAAACGCAAAAATAAGTCAAAAAGAAAAAATTTATCAAGAATTGTCGGGGAAAGGATTTATTGACTTAAATAAAAAAAATCTTTCTGGATTATCAGCCCAATATTTAAATCTTAACCGTTCAGTTTTTGGAGGCCCAACCTTATTTATAATGGTTTTAACTTTAAGATGTAATCACCGCTGTTTATATTGTCAAGTGACGCCAGAAAACGAAAAAGCAAGGGGTTTTGATATGACTGAGCCAATAGCCAAAAAAGCCATTGATTTAATTTTTCGGTCGCCTTCAAAATTTATTGGTATTGAATTTCAGGGCGGAGAGCCGGTATTAAATTGGCCTGTCTTAAAATATATTGTTAAATATGCCAAAAGAGTGAATCAAGAAAAAAATAAAAATTTGAAAATAAGCTTAGTTTCAAATCTCACCCTTTTAGATGATAAAAAATTAAAATTTCTTTTAAAAGAAGACGTAAGCATTAGCTGTTCTTTTGACGGACCGGCAAAGGTCCACGATAAAAATCGGATATTTTTAAATAAAGAAAGCAGTTGCAAAATCGTTTCAAAAAAAATAAAAGAAATTCAGAAGGCAATAAAATTAAAAAGAGCCAAATCTAAAAACAAATTTGTTGATAACTTAAATGCTGTATTAACCATCAGTAAATTTTCTTTGCCTTACCATAAAGAAATAATCAACGAATATATTAAAATGGGTTTTGATAATATTTTTATTCGTCCTTTAAGCCCTTTTGGCTTACAGCGTCAGATTTTAAATATAATAGGTTATCGAGCAGAAGAATTTATTGATTTCTATAAAAAATCAATGGATTATATTCTAAAATTAAATTTAGAAGGGAAATCTTTTGTCGAAAGGAATGCTTATTACGCTTTAAGAAAAATCCTAAAAAATGAAGATCCAAATTATTTGGAATTGCGGTCGCCATGTGGAGCCGGGATCGGTCAGATGGCTTTTAATTATGATGGCGGGATTTTTACTTGCGATGAAGGAAGAATGGCTGAAAGAATGGGATATGAAAATTTTAAATTAGGGGAAGTTAATAGTAATGATTACAACCAATTAATTGATAATGAAATCACTAAAACAATGTGTTTGGCTTCCTGCCTTGATAATCAGTTTAGTTGTTTAAATTGCGTTTACAAGCCCTATTGCGGAATTTGTCCGGTGGCGAATTTTATAGAATACGGAACAATTTTCCCGCAAATTTCCAATACTGATAAATGCAAAATTAATAAAGCGATGTTTGATTATCTTTTTTCAAAGATAAAAAACAAAAAATACAAGGAAATTTTTGAAAATTGGTTAGATAAATTCCCCTATCTTAATGAAGAAGACTATTCTAAAAAATAATACCGAAATAGTTAACGACACTCCTTACGCTTTAAATTTGTTTTTTACCGGAAAATGCAATCTTAATTGCCATTACTGTTTTGTCAAAAAAGAAGGAATAGAAAATTCTACTTTAGATGAAAAATCATTAAAAAAAAGTGTCGATCTATTATTCAGTTATCCTGGCAAGAAAAAGACAATAAGTTTTAACGGTGGGGAACCGACTCTGGAATGGCCGTTGGTTAAAAAAATTTATGAATATGCCAGAAAAGAAGCCAAAAAAAGAGGCATAATTTTAGATGTGGCGGTAATGACCAATGGAACCTTCCTTAATCAGGAAATGATTGATTATTTTATAAAGAATAAAACGATTGTCAAGATAAGCATTGATGGCGATAAAATTACTCACGATCAGAATAGACCATTTAAAATAAACCCGCAACTGTCAAGTTTTGATACAATTATAGAAAATATTAATAGGATAAATTCCGGCAATTTAAGATTAGCGGCTTCAATGGTTTTTACTCCTCGAAATATAAGCCGATTTTTAGAAAATATAACATTTTTAAATAGTAAAAAATTCTATTATATTGAGTTTTATCCAGATTTATACGCCAGATGGGGGAAAAGTGATTTAGAAAAATTAAAAAAAATTTTTAAAAAGTTTGAATCTTATTACATTGACCTTTTTAAAAATAATAAAAAAGCATTTAAAAATTCATTGCTTGATACTTTTGTTAATGATATTGAAATTGAGAAAATGGAAAAATGCGGGAAAATTCATATTAATCCTGAAGGAGAATTTTATGTCTGCGATAAAGTTTTTTCCTTAGATTCCCAAAAAAGAAAAAATTATATTATCGGAGATATCGAAAACGAGATAGATAATGAAAAAAGAATATTTTTTTTAAAAAGATTGCGGGAGGATTTTTTTGCAGAGAGTAAGTTAAATTGCAAAAAATGCAAATATTACAAATATTGTTTTTGCCCGGTAGGGCAGTATATTTATTTTAAAGAAAATAAAAAGAACGTTAGTGGTGACTTTTGGCAATCTTTTTGTTGTATTTCGCGCGCTTACAACGAGACTTTTTTGAGAATAAAAAAAGCCTTAAAATATAACCCTAATTTTGTAAAATTATATAAATATTGAAAACTAGCCTGTAGATAACTTATTTGCGGTTTAAATTAATTGAATTATACTAAAATAATAAAAGGTCAATTAATTTTTATAAACCAATGAAGGAAAAATACAATAAACATCTTCCTAAAATTAAGAAAGATTTAAAAGCTTTTTTAATGAGCGAGGAAGGGAAAATTGTTGAGAAAAATGCCGCCAAATTAGCGGTTTCTTTAATAGCCATAGCTGGGGTTTTAAGTGGTGTAATGAAGCCAAGCGATGCCCAAAGTCAAACCTGCTCTCATACTTCTCATGGCTCTCATGGCTCTCATGGCTCTCATGGTAATCATAGCCGGGGAGGTTGGTGTTAAAAAGAACAATAAATTATGAACGGCGAAGAATTAAAGAGTACCAATGATAATAAACGCAAAAAGATAATCATCGGCGGTATTTTATTAGCCCTTTTTATTTTGATAGGCGCGGCGGCCTATGGGGTTTATGTTTTAAAATTTAAGAAACTTTCCCAAATCGTTCCAATTACTCCGTCTCCGATCGTTCCAATTACTCCGTTTCGGGTTGAAGAATTTGAACAATGTCAAAAAGTTGACTACGATAAAACGCCTTACTATGGGGATCAGGGTAAAGATGTTTTTTATAAAATCGCCGAAATAATGGCTAATAGAAATGAAGGGGCTTGCGCTGAATTAGGAGACAATAAAAATCTTTGTCTAAGCCATTATTATAAATTCCTAACTTTAAAAGATAATACTTCGGCTTATCTTGATAAACTGATTTTAATAGGAGAAAACAATATAATAGGTAGGGCTTATCTTAATAAAGACGCATCATTATGCAATGAAATTAACAGTGAATTAGAAAAAAGCATCTGCGGGGCTGTTGCCTCTTTAAATTCTTCGCATTGTAATTTTACTCAAAAAGAATTACCCGGCGCTGGGGTCTGTCTTAAGGTTGGTGACGAAAATGGCGGCATAAAAGAAGATTGCGGCGTTGTTAGTATCAGGTAGCAAAATCTTTGTGTTTAAATTCTTATTATGCTGCCAAAGCTTTAAGAGAAAAGAATATTAATGAATGTTCTAAAATTGATAATATTACCGGTAGGTTTGCTCGCCTTAATTGTCTAAGTTTATTATCAGATAATCCAAAAGAAGAAATTAACAAATTTTATCGTGAAAACGCCTGCTATGAGAAATATGCCACAATGGTAGCCAAAATAAAAAATGACCCGGCAATTTGTGAAAAAATTCCTCTTAAAGATAGCCATAATGAAAAAGAATACAAAAACTGTATTGGACAATTTAAATAGGGCTTAAAGAATAGTCATTAGATAGTAAAAGACCCCAAGAGGTCTTTTATTTTTGCTTAATTTACGATAATATTAATCATAATTATCAAGATTATGGCAAATAATGATTTTTTATTTAAACAGATTACTGAAAAAATAGCCGAAACCGACCCTAGCGGTTATACAATCCAATTTCCACCCTTATTTATTTGGGAGTCAATTACATCAGATAAAGAAATTTTATTATCTTGGGAGAAGGTTTCTCAAAAGAATTTAAAATATTTAGGCTTGTATATTCATATTCCTTTTTGTCGGCAAAGATGCAATTATTGTCGTTATTTTTCCGTAGCATTAAAGAAGGTGATTAATCTGGAAAGTTACTTATTTGCTCTAAAGAAAGAAATTAAAATTTATGCAAAAGCAATTAATAAGACCACTATTAATTCGGTTTATTTTGGCGGAGGTACTCCCTCTTTATTAAATATTAAACAATTGGAAGATTTATTTGGTTGCCTCTATGAAAATTTTAATCTCTTGCGTTGCCAGCAAATAGTCTTTGAAGGCAACCCTGACTTTCTGGATTTTAAAAAATTAAAAGTGTTAAAAAAATGGGGAGTTAATAGATTAACTATCGGGGTCCAGAGTCTAGATTCTAAAGTAATTAAAGCAGTGAATCGCTATCAGTCCCCGGATTCCTTTGCCAGATGCTTTTTTGAGGCAAGAAAGGTAGGCATAGAAAATATTAATGTTGATCTGATGGTTGGATTACCATCACAGACAGAAGAAAGTGCGGTGGAAACCTTAAAAGCAGTTATTAAATTGCAGCCTGAGATGATTCATGTCCATCCTTTTTATCCCACTCCTTTCACGCTATTTATGAAAAGAGGGCAGAGGCTTTTAAGAGCTGATATGGACTTAAGGACAAAGATGGCTTTAATAAGTCAAAAAATTATCAATCAGGCTGGTTATCAGCCAATAAAATTTGACGCAGATGGTAAAAGCGAAGGGGCGCGCAATATTCAGCTTTCCGATGCGATTGAACACAACGCGCTGTTTTTGGGTATGGGAGCGGGGGCAGTTTCTCACGCGACTGGCCATTTTCGATATATTAACACAGAAAACTTAGACCAATATAAAAATTGTTTAGGCAAGGGCAGGCTTCCGATTTCTCGCGGAGTGGCTTTGAGTAAAAAAGACGAAATGATATATTTTATTACAGCTTGTTTGCGATATGGGGATATTGATAAAAAAAGATTTAGAGCCATGTTCCGTGAAGATTTAGACAAGGTATTTTTTAAAGAAATAAATTATCTGGTACAAAGAAAAAAAATAAAAAATACTCCCAGCAAGCTTATTTCTTTGACAAAAAGTATCGGAGAGTACCTCATCTTTTCTAAATATTTTTACAGTAAAGAAATACTTAATCAGTGCAAAAATAAATTAAATTGGCAACCGCAAAAAGGTAAAAAACTTACCAAAGAAGAAATACGATGTATGCTATTATAACTAAGTTTGTTTTAGCGATGAAATCTAATAAAGAAATTTATCTTTTGCGGCTAGCGATTACAACTCAGTGCATTTTGAATTGCCAATACTGTTTTGTTAAAAAAGATAATAGAGTAATTAGTTATCGGACTGCCAAGAAGGCCTTAGATTTTTTTCTAAATTCTTTGGGGCGGCAGAAAGTTCTGATAATTTATGGTGGGGAGCCTCTTTTACATTTTGATTTGTTAAAAAAAATAATAATCTTGGCTCAAAAAAAAGCAAGAATCTTGGGGAAGTCTTTAATTATTTCTGTAGGCACCAACGGTATTTTATTGGACCAAGAACAACTAAATTTTTTTAGAAGGACCAATATAAAATTAGCGGTCAGCCTAGACGGCCAAAGAGAGTTTCATAATCGGGCAAGAGTTTTTAAAAATAAAAAGGGCTCATTTGACAGTATATTTAAAAAAATCCCTTTGGTTACAAAAAATATTAAAAGAGAAAATTTATGCGTTTTATTTGGGGTATTGCCATCTTCAGTTCATAAAATGTATGATAATCTTTTATTTTTACTTAGTTTGGGTTTTGACAGTATTAATATTGAGCCTATCCAAAGTTCGCTTTTTAAGTGGAGTGAAAAGCAAAAAAAATATTTTAAAAACGGATTGCAAAAGTTCATCGGTTATATTTATAAAAATATCAGACAGGGCAATTTTTTGTTCTTAAATACTGCCAATCGAGAATTGAAAAATCACATTATTAGTAATTGGCATAAAAATACTTGCCCTTTTTATCAAAATTTAGAAGTTTATCCTGATGGAGAAATGGCTTTTTCGCCATTTTTGATAAATATGGCGAATAAAGAGCAGTATATTATTGGTACTATAAATAAAGGACTCCTTAAAAAATATAAATCTTGCCATTATGATTTGAAAAGCAAAAAATGTAAAAATTGCTGGCAAAATTACTATATAGAGAGGGGCTTTGGCGGTCAGGGAGCAGAAGAGGTATTGAAATTACGCGATATTTACTCTATTTATTTAGCTAAAAAAATTTCAGAGCTTTCTAAACAAGAGCCAATTTTTAAAAAATATATTAAAGAAGCTAAAAAAAGGATTTTTGAATAAAAATGAATAAGATTCAGACCAAAAAAATAATTTTTAAGTTGGCCAAAGAATGGCGATTGAAAAAGGTAAGGCCGTTTTTGGCAATGGTCGATTTTCTGGATAAAGGGACGAACAAAAAATTAAGCTTTTCTAATGAATTTGAATTTTCAGTGGTAGAAGCCGAACGCAATATAAGGTCGTTGCATTTAAATTTTTGGCAGTCTAATTTATCGGTAAAAAAAGTTCAAGAGATAATTGTCAAAAGAGAAGGGGCGATAATTTCAATTTTAAAACTGTTAAATCGTCAACTCCGTTGTGAGTTTAGCCTCCCGCTAGCTAAAAAAATTTTTAGATTTAATCGCCAAAGTGGCTGTTGGCCGATTCAATTCGGATTGGAATATAGCGGAAAATCAAAACCAAAAATTAAAATTTATCTAAGCATCAATGGCGATTATTTTCATTTAAAGAAATTTTGCGATAAGTTTGAACTTAATTATGAAATTTTAAATAAAAAATTCAAAAACAAAAAATTTGATACCATAGCGATTGATTTTTCGCCCGATAATGACTATTGCTTTAAATTTTATCCGTTAGTTGCTATAAACAAAGGATTGCTTTGCAGGGTGGATAAAGAGTCAAGAGTTACTTCAGTAAAAATTTGGTTAAGATTCCCATCGGGCCTATTTATAGACGATGAGCGAATAAATAAATTTATAAGGTTGCCGGCTCTAATTCATAAAATAATCAAAAATAATAATTTTAAAATTCATTATCTTTGCGAAGAAAATGGCAAAAAAAGCGTTTATTTCAGGTAAAAAAATTTATGAAAAAGGCGGATATTAAAACCGGGTTTTTATGCAATAATGATTGCCAATTTTGCGTTCAAGGAGACGAGAAGAAAAAATTTGGCAATAAATCAACCGAAGAAATAAAAAAAATCTTAAGAAAGGCGAAAAAGGATTGCCAGATTGTTGTTTTTACTGGCGGCGAGCCGACAATCAGGAAAGACCTTGTTGAATTGGTGAAATACGCCAAAAATTTAGGTTTTCAAACGATTCAGATTCAATCAAATGGCCGAATGTTTGCTGATAAAAAATTTTGCAAGGCAATAATTAAAGCCGGGGCTAATGAATTTGCGTTAGCTCTTCATGGTCATATTCTTGAGCTTCATAATTGGCTGACTCAAAGCAATAGTTTTTATGAAACGGTCTTTGGCATAAAAAATCTTAAGAAATTAAACCAAAAAGTGATTACTAACACCGTAATTGTTAAATCTAATTATCGCCATTTACCGGAAATTGCCAAATTGCTGATAAGTTTAGATGTTGACCAATTTCAATTTGCTTTTGTTCACGCTTTAGGTTCAACCGCAAAAAATTTTGATAGTACTGTTCCAAGAAAAA
>Ga0265296_1000160_pt1 | contig 130022 bp, 115 predicted proteins | sample MunlanPumphouse1_FD_189073 | JGI IMG/M metagenome (GOLD analysis project Ga0265296, IMG submission 189073) | Groundwater microbial communities from a municipal landfill in Southern Ontario, Canada - Pumphouse #1 | ecosystem: Environmental > Aquatic > Deep subsurface > Groundwater | place...
AATCGGCCGGTCCGCTGCGCTGGTTGAAGGCTGCGCTGACCGGCCTCTTGCCAACCCCACCAACCCCAGTTCAGATCACCAAAGGACTCTCGTTATGGCTGGATGAGAAACGGGGGTCACGTCACTAGCAGCACGAACCCGCCAGCGATTACGATAAGGATTATGACGACTGCTTTCAAAATCATCGTGTCACTCTCCAAGTCCGAGGAGGATGGAAGACGATTAGAGGATGCGCCCAACGCTGCCGTTCGTCGTTCGGACATCAATTGTGAGCCAAGGGTGGAAATCAATTCTGACCCAGATTCGGAAAACAATCGAAACGGCGGTCAATTGTGAAACGCCACACGATTGGGGCAATAGGCTACACATATTAGATCAACGCCTAAGATATATTATGCGCAATGTTATCAGTCTCGCTTTTTGGTTTGAGTGTCAACGTTCCAGGTTTTCGAGACTCCGGCCATTTCCTGCGTCTTGGTTCGAGATTAGTTGGATTCCGGTTCCACATTCGTCAGACGCACGCTGTAGGCCGCTTGGGCACTCGCGCTGTCCAGCACATGGCTGACGGCTGTGAATACCAGTTCGTTCGGCGTCACAAGCCGATCAAGCGCGGCATCGCGAACTGTGAAGGCGAACCGAACGGGACGTTGACGCTTACATACAAAGCGTCATTAACAGATGAAGATACGCCGCCACATTCTCGAAGATGAACATATTGCTTCGTGCATAGCCATGTCAGACAATTGGCCACGCGGCATGGGTCTTCCTTTCATGCGGCCGCCCGAGTATGGCAGCCCAGTGTCTATGTCATCCTCCAAGCATTGGTCGCTGAACCGATCGCTGGCGTTCCTCGCCGCGACGTTCGCCATTATGTTCGGGACTCTGCTGCCTTCGGCAGTGGCGGCTTCTGCGGCGACGGGGTCGCCGGTGGTGCTATGTTCGGGCGACCAGATCATGGTGGTCTATGACGCCGACGGGAAGCCTCGACCCCAAAAGCCCTCGCCAATGGATAGCCTGAAATGCGCCTCGTGCGTATTGGCAAGCTTCACCACCCTGCGGCCTCCACCGCCGCCGATCCATCCAGTGACGCCGCCGCGTATCGTCGCGGTACAGCCGATCGTCATCGCCTCGATCCCGCCGCCGCCTCTGGTGCGGACGGGGCTTCGCCCGCCGCCCACGGCTCCACCTCCCGCCTGAACAGATCGACGCCTGCGCGATGACGCCCCCGTCGGTGCGCGCCCTTCCCTGTTCAGGACAATCCACACATGTCTCTCAAGACTACTGCGGCGCCCTCTGCGCTGCTGATCGCGGCGTTCGCTATGCGTCCTGTCGATCATCTGGCCGGTGATCCGGTGAAAGCGTTGCCTTGAAGCAGTGTCGGTGCTCCGCGCGAACTTCATCCGTTGAGACTGCATGCCCCTTGCCCTGTTGACGATCAGCCGGGCGGCCGTCCTCCTCTCGGCTGCCTCAGCCTGATTGCCATCCTAGTCGGGGCCTATTGGCCGCCGACCTGAGCCCCCCTCCTCCTGCTTTCATGACCGACAACCCGGAGATTCCGATGAAACACTTGATCCTTCCGACCCTCGTTCTGGCCCTCGCCGGCTGCGGCCAGGCTCCCGAGCCCGATGCGCAGGCGACGGTTTCGATCACCGACGCGACCTGTCGTCCCACACCCAACGGGCTTGATGTGACCGGCTGCTATGTGACGCTGACCGCCAGCCACGACGACCGGCTGGTCTCGATCTCCGCCCCCCAGGCCGGCATGGCTCAGGTCCACGAGATGAAGATCGAGGACAATGTGATGAAGATGGCCGAACTGAAGGACGGTCTGGCGCTGCCGGCTGGCGAGGCCGTCTCCCTGTCGCCGGGCGGAAACCATATGATGCTGATGGGCCTCAAACAGCCCCTCGTCGCGGGCGAGCAGGTGTCGATCACGCTCAACTTCGAACACGCTCAACCCATGGGCATCCGCGCCCTCGTCGCCCAGCCTGCGGTCGACGGCGACCACGCCAGCCCGCACTGAAGTCGGCTTAGGGGTGCGGAACTTCAGACGACAGGACGGACCCGGCTTCGCATTCGCGTTGTGCGCCCTGCTGTTCGCTCTGACGTTCCGTGCCCTCGTGCCAGCAGGCTTCATGCTGGAGGCCCGCCCGTCCTGATGATCTGAGCCCCGCCGGCCGCCTCGTGCGCCGGCCTGTCCGGTCATTCGAGGAGGCCCCCGTGCCCAATCCATCATCACGCGGTCCGCGGGAGACCGCCGCACAACGCCTGATCAAGACCGTGCGGACCGGACAGACCAATGCCCCTGTGGTCATCGCCGTCACGTCCTCGCCCAGACCCGCCCCAGCCTCCTCGCATCCCCTTCACGGACGTTTCATGACCTTCAAGACCTTCCTTCTCGCCGGCGCCGTGATGGTTTCGGCTTCGCCCGCCCTGGCGCAGACCGCCCGCGCCGATCAGGACGCCGCCAGCTGGATCGACGAGGTCGTCGTCACCGGCGCCCGTCAGGGCTATGCGGCCGCCGGATCCACCTCGGCCACGCGCACCGACACGCCCCTGATCCATGTGCCGCAATCGGTCCAGGTCATCACCCGCTCCCTGATCGAGGAGCAGGACGCCCGCACCCTGGCCGACGCCCTGGTCAACGTCTCCGGCGTCAGGGCGACCCGGCAGGAGGAGGCGCTTCTGGTGACACCGATCATCCGCGGCTTCCCCTCCGAAATCTATCTGGATGGCCTTCCCGTCCACACAGGCCCTAACGCCGCCAACGAGCCGACCAGCCTGTTGGGGGTTGACCGGATCGAGGTGCTTAAGGGGCCGACCGCTACCCTCTACGGCGGCGGACTGGGCACGCCGCTGGGCGGACTGATCAATGTGCAGTCCACCCGCCCCACGGCAGAGGCGGAGGCGACGGTGGCGGTGCGCGGCGGCAGCTTCTCGACCTGGGGCGCCGCCATCGATCTGAACCAGCCGTTCGGCGACCGCGTCGCCGGTCGGATCACAGCCGAATACCAGACCAACGAAAGCTGGATCGACCTGGTCGAGGGCGAGCGGATCGCCATCCAGCCCAGCCTTTCGGTCCAGTTGACGGGCCAGACAGAGCTGCTGCTCCAGGGCCAGTACAACAAGCGCGATATGCTCGAGTATTCCGGCATTCCCGCCGAGCAGGCGATGGCCGGCGAGATCGACCGCAACGCCTTCGCCGGCGCGCCGGTCGGCCAACCGCGCACCGAGATCGAGAACACGTCCGCGACGGCGACCCTTCGACATGCCTTCAGCGACGACATGCGTCTGGCCGTCACCGGCCGCTATTACGAAAGCGAGATCCCTCAGTACGGCAGCTTCATCATGCCGGCGTTCTCGCCCCCCGATCCGGCGACGCCGACGGTCTATCCCATCCTGACCATGAACATGATGAGCGGCTCGGAAGAGGCGACCTTCGACGCCAACCTCTGGCGTCGGGTCGAAGCCCTGGGCGGGCGCCACGAACTTCTGATTGGGGCCAGCTACGACCACACCGACTTCTACTCCAACATGGGTTTCAGCGGTCTGTCGGTCGGCGATCAGGGTCTTGCCGACCCAGCCTATGATCTGCCGTTCGGAGATCCGCAGCCGCTGATCCTGACCCAGACCGACCGCTACCAGACCCTGGCCGTCTATGCGCAGGATCAGGCCACCTATGGCCGGCTACATCTGCTGGGGGCCGTGCGCTACACCCGTCTGAAGTTCCGGGAGTTGGAACAAGGCACGGACCAGACCTATGAACGCTGGTCGCCGCGCGTCGGCGCGACCTTCGATCTGGTTGACGGCGTCGCCCTTTACGCCGGCTACGCCGAGGGCTTTCGCGCCCCATTCGGCTTCATCGGCATGACGACGCCGGAGCCCGAGGAGTCCCGCAACGTCGAAGGCGGACTGAAGCTGGCGCTGAGCGACCTCGGCGTGTCCGGCACCTTAGCCCTGTTCGAACAGACAAGGGATAATATCGCGACCCCTGATCCCGCCAATCCTTTCATGTCGGTCCAGACCGGCGAGCAACGGGCGCGCGGTTTCGAAACCGACCTGGTGTGGGAGCCGAGCCCTGCGGTGTCGGTTCTGTTCAACTACGCCTGGACCGACGCGGAGGTGACCCATGACAACACCACGCCGATCGGCGACACGCTGGCGCGCATCCCCGAGCACAGCGGTCGGATCGCGGCCCGCTACCGCTTCCTGAACGGTCCCGCCAAAGGACTGTCGCTCGGCGCCGGCGTTACCGCGTTCAGCGAGCGTCAGGTCACCCTGCCCAACACCATCACGGTGCCGGGCTACGCGACCATCGACGCCCAGGCAGCCTATGACTTCGATCGGTTCTCGATCGCGGTCTCCGCCGTCAATCTGGGCGGTCGCGACGCTTTCGACCCCTATCAGTATTTCGGCTTCCCGGTCGTCATGCCGACCCAACCGCGCTCGGCCTTCGTCACGTTGAAGGCGCGGTTCTGACCCTGCCGCCCACATCCCTGCGGCGCGCCTGCCAGCCGGACGACCGGCGCAAAGCGTCGCAGGCCTGGGCGTTCGTCTCTGCCAAAACGTTCACGCGTGACCCTTCAGGAGATTGCTCATGATCAGACCCCTCATCCTTACCTCCGCCCTGGCGCTCGCGACGCTCGCCGCCAGCCCTGTTCTGGCGCAGACAGCGCCCGCGCCTTCGACGCAAGGCCAGGCGCCGGCCGCCGCCTTCACGCTTCCGGCACTGCCCTACGCCTATGAGGCGCTGGAACCCGCCATCGACGCCGAGACGATGCGCATCCATCACGACCGGCACCACAAGGCCTATGTCGACAATCTGAACGCGGCCGTGACGGCCGACCCCGCACTGGCGGGCGACTCAATCGACGATCTGCTGGGTCGTGTCTCCACCCTGCCGCCGGCGATCCGCAACAACGGTGGCGGCCACTGGAACCACAGCCTGTTCTGGACCCTCCTCGCGCCCGTCGGTCAGGGCGGCGAACCTTCGACCGAACTGTCGGCCGCCATCACGCGAGACTTCGGCTCGATGGAGGCCTTCAAGACGGCCTTCAACCGGGCGGCTACGACCCGCTTCGGGTCCGGCTGGGCCTGGCTGATCGTCAAGGACGGCAAGCTGCAGATCACCTCGACGCCCAACCAGGACAATCCCTTGATGGACGTCGCCGAGGTTCGCGGCGCCCCGGTCCTGGCCGTCGACGTCTGGGAGCACGCCTATTATCTGAAATACCAGAACAAGCGCGCCGACTACCTGACCGCCTGGTGGACCGTCGTGAACTGGAACACGGTCAACGGCCTCTATGCGCAGGCAATGCAATAGCCGCAGTCGTCACTGGGGCGCCTCCCCCTGTCCGAGTAGATACAAGGATGACCCGCAGGTGCCTTCAAAACTAGGCTGTCGGTCATCTCGCGTTCAAGATCTGCTCTTCGTCGGACAGGGACCAGGCGTCGACGGGCTCGCGTCGAACCGAGCGATCGAGAACGTCTTTCGGCACGGCCATTCCCCAGTCGTTCATGGCGTAGAGAAGCGGCTTCAGAGACGCTCCAAACGGCGTCAGCTCATAGACGACGCGGGGCGGAATCTCCGCAAAGACCGTCCTCGTCACCAGCCCGTTGGTTTCGAACTTCCGCAGCCGATTGGTCAGCGTGTGGGCGCTGATCCCCTTCAGCTTCGACCGCAGCACCGAGAAGCGAAGGGGCCCCGCCAGCAGTTCGCGAACGATCAGCGTCGCCCAGGGACCGTCGAGCAACAGAAGGAAGCGCTCCACCCCGCATTCGGGCGATGAACACTGAGGCGAAGGGATTTCAGCCAGCATAGACAATTCGTCCATTGGTGCATTTGACGTAACCGGTGCACCTATAGCACCAGCGTGTTCTGTTTCACCACTCAGGAAGAACCGATGCCCTTCATCATCCATGGCGCGACCGGTGCGCAAGGCGGCCCCCTTTACGCAAGCCTGCGTCGCGCCGGCCTGGACGCCGTCGCCGCTGTTCGCGATGTCGCCAAGTTCCCGGACGACACGGCGGTCTCCATCGACAATGACTCTGTCGACTCGCTGATTTCGGCCTATCGCGGCGCGGACGGCGTCTTCATCCACCTGCCCCAGACCTCCGAGGCAGGCCGTCTTCAGCACGCCAGGAACATCGTTCAGGCCATCGAGACGGCCAAGCCCAAACGCATAATCATCTCCACCAACGGCGCGATCGTCGATCAGCCGGGATCGGCGCTGCAATCGTCGGACGACAGCGCCATCATGGTGTTGATCCGCGGCGTTCAGGACAGCGGCGTCTCGCATGCCGTGGTCGCCCCGCGTCTCTATCTGGAAAACCTGCTTCTTCCGATGGTCTTCGGCCCGGCCCAAAGCGAGGGCGTGCTGCAGTATCCCGTGGCCGCAGACTATGCGGTGTCGTGGAGCTCGCACCTCGACGTCGCCGAGGCCGCGCACAAGTTGCTGGTCGATCCTACCGTCTCCGGCGTCGTCGGGATCGGGCATCAGCCGGGATTGGTGAGCGCGGATCTCGCCGAGGGTTTCTCGCAGCAGTTCGGCCGCGACATCCGTTATGAGGCGCTGCTGCCAGAGGCGTTCGGCGACCTTATCGAACCCATGATCGGCCCGGCGACCGCCAGTGTCGTGGGCCTCTACAAGGCGCTCGCCTATGCGCCCGACAATGTGATCCGCCAGGAAACCAGCGCCCAGGAAGTGCTGGGGCTCCATCCCATGAGCGTGCAGCAATGGCTGAACGCCATGCAGGACTGATCCACCGCTCTGCGGCAGGCCTGTCGAAGACTGCCCGAGGCAGACCTCGACAGGCTGTCGATCCTCCAATCCGTGTCGCGCCCATGATCGCAGCGACGTCGCTTTAAAGCTGGAGCTGCATTCATGACCCGCCCCTCTCTCGTTCTATTTGCAGGCGGCGTTATCGCCATCGCTCTTGTGATTGCGATCGCGACAGGGGTCATTCTGGCTGGACGCTCCTCGTCGACGTCCGGTGAAACGAGCGCCGCAGGAACGCCTCTGATCGGCGGCGACTTCAACCTGGTGAACCAGGACGGTCAGCCGGTCGATCAGACGATGCTGAACGGCAAATGGAGCTTGGTCTTCTTCGGCTTCACCTTCTGCCCCGAGTTCTGCCCGACGACCCTGGCCGAGCTGGCGGTCGTTCAGCAGCGTCTGGGTAAGGACGCCGACCGTTTCCAGATCATCTTCGTCAGCATCGATCCCGAACGCGACACGCCTCAGGCCCTGAAGGATTACCTGTCGTCCGACGGCTTCCCCAAGGGGACGATCGGTCTTTCGGGAACGGCGGAACAGACCGCCCAGGCGGCCAAGGCTTATCGCGCCTACTATGCCAAGGTGGGCAGCGGCGACAGCTACACCATGGACCACTCGCTGACTGTCTACCTGATGGGGCCGGACGGCAAGTTCAGGACGGCTCTCACCTACGGCCTGGGTCCGGACAAGTCGGTCCAACTCATACAGGACGCCCTCGCCAAGGGCTGATCCGCTTGTCGCAGGCCCACGGACGGTGGCTGTCGCGCCGTCCTTCGCCGCGGCTGTGCGTTGATGCGATCTGCGGCGGATTTTCTCGTCCGTAACGATGCACGCTTCCATGGTCCAGGCTTTAGCGCCCTATCCGGCGCTCCGAGCACCGCCCTGGGACATTCCGCCCAAGGACAGATCGTCCAAGGACCGATCGCCCAATTGAGATCGCAGCCATGGCCAGACAAGTGTCGTCAGCAGTCAGATGCCGCTTTTTATCCGTCCGATGGACTGATGACGGCGCTTCGACAAGACGCGCCCTGTTCATCAGCGCATTTCAGTCAGGATCTTTCTCTTGGACGTAGACGCTCTTCTTCTTGCGCGCATGCAGTTTGCGTTCACCATCGCCTTCCACATCGTCTTTCCCGCCTTCTCCATCGGCCTCGCCAGCTATCTGGCGGTGCTTGAGGCGCTCTGGCTGAAGACCGGGCGGGATCTGTACCTCAACCTGTTCAACTACTGGCTCAAGATCTTCGCCATCGCCTTCGGCATGGGCGTCGTGTCGGGCCTGGTGATGTCCTATCAGTTCGGGACCAACTGGTCGGTGTTCTCGGACAAGGCTGGCCCGGTCATCGGGCCCTTGATGGCCTATGAGGTGCTGAGCGCCTTCTTCCTCGAAGCCGGATTTCTGGGCGTCATGCTGTTCGGCCTGAAGCGGGTCGGCAAGAAGCTGCACTTCATGGCGACCCTGATGGTGGCGATCGGCACCTTCGCCTCGGCCTTCTGGATCCTGTCAGTCAACAGCTGGATGCAGACGCCGCAGGGCCACGCCATCAACGACGTCGGACAGTTCATTCCGATCGACTGGTTCAAGATCGTCTTCAACCCCTCCTTCCCCTACCGCCTCGCACACATGCTGATGGCCGCCTATCTGACGACCGGCCTGGTGGTCGGCGCGGTCGGGGCCTGGCACTTGCTGAAGGACCGGACCAACAAGGGCGCGCGCAAGATGTTCGCCATGGCCATGGGAATGATCCTGATCGCCGCGCCGGTGCAGATCGTCATCGGCGACATGCACGGCCTGAACACGCTGGAACATCAGCCCGTCAAGGTGATGGCCATGGAGGGCCATTTCAAAAGCCACCCGGACGGCGCGCCCCTGATCCTCTTCGGCATTCCTGACCGCGGGGCGGCGACCGTTCACGGCGCGGTCGAGATCCCCAAGCTGTCGTCCCTGATCCTGAAGCACGATCTCAACGCGCCGCTAGCGGGGCTGGACACCATCGATCGCGCCGACTGGCCGCCGGTCGAGATCGTCTTCTGGTCCTTCCGCATCATGGTCGGCCTGGGCATGGCCATGCTGCTGCTGGGTGTCTGGGGCCTGTACGCCCGTGTGCGCAAGCGGCTGTATGACGCCCCCTGGCTGTACCGTTTCGCCCTCGTCATGGGGCCGATGGGCTTCGTCGCCGTCCTGAGCGGCTGGGTCACCACCGAGGTCGGGCGTCAGCCCTGGACCATCTATGGCCTGCTGCGAACGGCCGACAGTGCGGCGCCGCTCGCCGCCCCTGCGGTCGCCACATCGCTGGCCGCGTTTGCGGTCGTCTATTTCGCGGTGTTCGGCGCCGGCGTCTTCTACATCCTGCGCCTGATGAGCCATGCGCCCCATCGCGGCGAGCCGGGCGTGGCCGAGACGCCCATCCGCACCGCCGGGATCACCCCCGCGCCGGGCATCGATATGGACCGGCCCATCCCGACGATCGAGGAGAGCGACCATGACCGTTGATCTGACACTCGTCTGGGCCGCGCTTCTGGCCTTTGCGATCTTCGCCTATATCGTCATGGACGGGTTCGATCTCGGGGTCGGCATCCTGTTTCCTACCCTGAAGGCCGGCGAGCAGCGTGATCGGGCGATGAACTCGATCGCGCCGGTGTGGGACGGCAACGAGACCTGGTTGATCCTGGGCGGGGGCGGTCTGTTCGCGGCCTTTCCACTGGCTTATGCCGTCCTGATGCCGGCGGTCTATACGCCGATCATCGTCATGCTGCTGGGCCTGGTGTTTCGGGGCGTCGCCTTCGAGTATCGCTGGCGCACGGTGCGGGCCAAGCCGATCTGGGACATCGCCTTCTTCGGCGGGTCGCTGATGGCCGCCTTTTCCCAAGGTGTGATTCTGGGCGCGATCCTCCAGGGGGTCGAGGTCTCGGGCCGCGCCTATGGCGGCGGCTGGTGGGATTGGCTCAGTCCGTTCAGCCTTCTGACGGGCTGCGCCGTCGTGACGGGCTACACCCTGCTCGGCGCCACCTGGTTGAACATGAAGACGGAAGGACCGCTACAGGACCATGCCCGCAGTCAGGCCTGGAAGCTGGGTCCGGCGACGCTGATCATGATCGGGGCCGTCAGCCTGGCGACACCCTTCCTGGATGGAGAATACGCCAGACGCTGGTTCGACTGGCCCGGTGTGCTGCTGACCGCCCAGGTTCCGCTGATGGTGCTGGTGCTGGCGGCCGGCTTCTTCCTGGCCATGAGCAAACGACGCGAAGTCTGGCCCTTCGTGATCTCTCTAGGTCTGTTCGCCGTCACCTTTGCAGGTCTGGGCGTCAGCATCTATCCCTACGCCGTGCCGGACCAGATCACCCTGTGGGATGCGGCGGCCCCCGCCTCCAGTCAGTCGTTCATGCTGGTCGGCGCCCTGATCCTCATCCCCATCATTCTGGCCTACACCGCCTATGCCTACTGGGTGTTTCGCGGCAAGGTCGGCGACGAAGGCTATCACTGATGCGCGCCCCCTTTCGCCAGACGCTGTGGTTCCTGGGCCTGTGGATCTTCGGGGTCTGCGTCCTCGGGGTCGCGGCCTACATCCTTCGAAGCGTGCTCAAGCTCGCCACGGGCTAATTAAGGCCGCGACATACCGACGCGGTCACGGTGTTGATGCAGTTCGCCGCTAGACCTTGATGCGGCGGGGAAACTTCCCGCGCCTCATCATTTATCAGGGTATCAATATGCGCGTCTTGGCCGGTCTAGCGATCGTTGTCGGCATTACATCCGGAGCGGCGTGGCAAACGCCAGCGATGGCTCAATCCGCCCCTCGTCCGTGCGTCAACGAGTCCCTTCAGATCAATATTCGCGCCCAGCCCATGCCGGCCGCGCTTCGCGAGCTGTCGCGGCAGACACACTGCCCGATTTCCGGGACAGCCGACGCTCGGGGCCTCACCAGCAACGCCGTGCGCGGAACCTATACGCCGAGTGCGGCTCTGACCGCGCTCGTCGATCGGCGGGGGCTGAGAACGCGTTCCGTGCGACAAGGTCTGTCGGTCGAGCGTCTGGCGCGGACGAGACCGGCGCCGACGCCGGAACCGATCCAATTCGACTGCCAGAACGATTCCATCGCGCTCCGCATCCCGTCCATGCCGCTCGAAGCGGCGCTGAACGCCCTGTCGGAAGCGACCAAGTGCCCGATCTCGCGGTCGTTCCAGGTGGATGGCCTGCGCTCGCGCGCGATCAACGACACCTACACTCCGTCCGAAGGATTGCAGGCTCTGTTGGCCGGGACAGGTCTCCAGTCACAAGCGATCCGCCAGGGCCTCGAAGTTCTCCCGGCGCGTTGACCCAAAAACACCGGGCGGAGCCTCGTTCCGCCCGGTGGTGCGTCTGTATTTGGGCCTCAGATCGCCAGCGCGATTACAGCGCCACCCACTCGCCGTCGCCGGGGATATCCAGCTTCGAGGCGAAGCCTTCCCGTTCGGCGAAGACCTTCAGATCGGCGCGGCTGAGGATACAGTGGTTCACCGCCTCCATATGGGTCGCGATCAGTCGCGCCTGAGGCGCCGCCTTGCTCACCGTGAGAATTTCCTGCGGGCCCATCAGGATCGGTCCCAGATCGATGTTCTGGGCATAGCCGGCATTCAGGATGATGATGTCGGGTCGATGCTGGGTGATCGCCCCAGAGACCTCATCGTTCCAGACGGTGTCGCCGGCCAGATAGACGGTCTTGTGGCCCGGCTTGCTCAACACCACCCCACAGACAGGATCCAGGATCGGGATGGCCTTCAGGATCTCGTCTCGGCCGTGATGGCCGCCCGTTCGTGCAAGGGACACGCCCCTGAACTGGGTTGACGCGTCCAGGACGCGCACCTCCGTAAAGCCCTGGCCTCGGATCTTCTCGGCGTCGGTTTCGTTCTGCGCAAAGATCGGCATCGCCTTGGGCAGGGCGCGCTGAGCCGCCTCGTCCCAGTGATCCAGATGGGTGTGGGTCACGATCACCGCATCCACATCCATCACGGCCGACGCCGGCATCGGCAGGGGCACAAGCGGATTGCGCAGATGGCTCATCGCGGACCCCGGGAAACCCGGATAGGCGCCCTGATCCGCCAGCATCGGATCGATCAGGAACCGAACGCCCGCATAGTTGATCTGAACAGTCGCATTGCGGACCTGAAGCATGCGATCGCCGGCCGGTTGCGCCTGGGCCACCGCGCTGGAAACGGCGCCGGGGGCGGCAAGAACCGCCGCGACACCCGCGCCCACGCCCAGCATCCCTCGGCGCGACAACCCCATACCGAAGCCAGCCGAACTCATTTCGAAGCCCCTTCCAGAACTTCCGACGTCGAGACGATGCGGCCATAGGCGAAGGCGAGCGCAGCCATGAAGGCGGTATGCACCTGGTCGGCCGGCACATCGCGACCGTCGAACGACAACCCCATGGTGGCGCAGGCATCATGCGCGACGGTCACCCCATAGCCGAAGTCGAACGCGGCGCGGGCCGTGGCGTCGATGCACATGTGGCTCATGGCGCCGACGATGACGACCTCGGTGATCCCGGCGTCGTCGAGGCGACGCTTCAGCTCGGTGTCCCGGAAGGAATTGGGATAATGTTTGACCAGAACCGCCTCTTCGCCCTGAGGCGCAGCTTCGGCGATGATGTCGACCGCAGGCGTCCCCGGAGCGAACGGGACATCGGCAGGGCCGCCCGGCGTTTCGTGACGGATATGGATGATCAGGCCGCCATTGGCGCGCGCCGCGTCCAGAAGACGACGGGCATTGGCGACGGCGTCTTCGAGACCCGACAGCGGCAACTTGCCTTGCGATTGATATTCCTGCTGCAGGTCGACGACGATTAGAGCACGGTTGGCCATGGGAATGTTCCTCTGAGTGTGCGTGACCTATACACCCCTCGATCCGCCAGGTTCAGTGGCGGGATCGTCATAAGACGGGTCGAAAACGACATGACGCACATCGCCATTCTCACCTACCCGGAGGCACAGCTCGCGGCCGTCCTCGGCATGACCGACCTGCTCGCCGCCACCAACACCGCGACGATGCTGAACCTTGCCGAGCCGCCCCTGATCGTCAGCCATTGGCGAAAGACGCCATCCGGGATGCAGGTGGCTCAGGTCTTTTCGACGGGGACTGCAAGCCCCATCCCGACCGTCTGCATCATGCCGCCCTCGCTCCAGGGACCACCCGCGCCTGACCCCGCCACGACAAAATGGCTCCAGACCCTTCACCGTCAGGGCTGCGTGATGGCGTCCGTCTGCACCGGCGCCTTCGTCTTGGGCGCCGCCGGCCTGCTGGACGGCCATACCGTCACCACCCACTGGACTTACGAAGCGCGGTTGCGAAAGGCGTTTCCGCTCGCCCATATCGATGCGGACCGGCTCATCATCGATGAGGGCGACGTGGTCACGGCCGGCGGCGTGATGTCCTGGACCGATCTCGCCCTCACCCTGATCGAGCGTTATCGAGGCCGCGCCGTTATGAGCGAGGTCGCTCGCAGTTTTCTGCTGGACCCGCCGGGGCGGCGGCAGAGCTATTACAGCAGTTTTGCGCCCGCCCTCGATTACGGCGACGACGCCATACGCCAGGCGCAGGTCGTTCTGGCCGAACGCATGAAGGAGGAGATCAGCCTGGCCGAACTGGCGTCCGCTGCGGGCCTGGAACAACGTACCTTTCTGAGACGCTTCACAAAGGCGACCGGCCTCACAGCGACGGCCTATCGGCAACGCCTGAGGATTTCCCGCGCCCAGGACTTGCTTCGCAACACCAATCTGAAGACAGAACGCATCGGTTGGGACGTCGGCTACGCCGACCCCAGCGCCTTCCGAAAGGTCTTCCAGACCATCGTCGGCCTATCCGCCACGGAATACCGAAAACGCTTCGCAAGCGATATTCAGAAAGAGAATCCCAATTAGGGTGGCTTGAGTTGCACTTTTGCCAAGAAGCGCCGCGAATGACACTTGGGGACGTGGCAGCCCAAGTTCTTAGTCGACCATCATCCCTCCTATAGGGCCGAAACCGGCTCCAGACCGAAGCTCTAGCTTCGGAAGGCGTCCCTGCGCTCGCGCATCTTGCACAAAATTCGGCCCACGAAGGAACCGAGTGCAAGATTTTGACAAATCAAGGTATTTTATCATCGCTGAGGCGATTCGAGGAGCGTGACGGACGACTGACTGCCGGATGCCGTGGTCGCACGCGCCCTCGAAGTGATCGCCAGCCTACAATCCGCTGCTCTGATCAAGGCGAGCAGCGCCAATCTCGCGGCCGTCAGGGTCGCGGCGGCCCAGACGCTCCATATCCTTCCGCACGGCGCGCGCGACAATCTAATCATGCTTGTTGACGACGAGGCTCCCAAGGTCCGACTGGCCGCGATCCTTGCGCTAGAGGCACTGGGCGAGACCGTGGCGCTCGACGCGGTGGAATCCATTCTCGCGCGCAGGCCGCGTCACCCATCGTTCTTTGGGGCCCCGGCGTGAAGGGCCAGGAGGAATATGTGGCCTACAATGCAAGCACCTGCCTTACTGGTCGGCGGAGGCGCCCGGCGCTCTGATCGACGATGACGAGACGGATGCCGACATCCTGGCGGCCTATTGCGAAGTGACATAGGGGCGGACCGTTCTGCGGCAAATCCTGGATCGCACGCCGTTCCGAAGCACCTTGTCGAGCGGCTCGGCAGTTGGCGGACGGCGGAAGTGAACCTATCGACGCTGCTTTCCTGCGCAACAGATCAACTGGCTGCGGCACGACATCCGATCGATCTGGAGCGGATCCGGTCCGTGATGACAGGATCGCCGATCCGGTTAAACGAACTACTCGGCTGATGCTCTCGGGCATCTGTGCCGTGTTCGCTCTCCACTCCTACGGATCGTGCTGGATATTTCGTTCACAAGGAAATGCCGAGGAGACATGTGGATGGAAGATCGTTCGTCTTCCCTCTTCGCTTCTGGCGTTTATCCAAAACCGATATACGTCTCAGATTCTTGTATCTACCCACCTCCCTGACAACCCGAGCGCCTTGCTGCTTTGCAACAGCGGCTTCGCCCAGAACGCAACAGCTATCTCTCTTAAATTGTGATATTGCTATATCTATTCAGGCCCCTACACCGGCAACAGCTCCCGGACCTGTTCAGTCTCCGAAGAGGGCGCATGTTCCAGACTGTGCAGCCGGATCACACAGCGCCGGGGCTTAGCGCGGGCTACCCCACCAATTTCAAGGGGCTTGGTGCAAATCAGCCCATCCCAGCTTCGGCAGCCAGTTTTAGTAGCTCGGCCAGGCTCTTTACGCTGAGCGTATCCATCAACTGGGCACGATAGGTTTCGACGGTGCGCGGGCTGAGATTCAGGTCTCTGGCGATCGACTTGTTCGAGCCGCCTGTCATGAGGCCCTTCAGCACATCGCGTTGGCGATGTCCCAAAGCGTCGAACCGTCGCCGCGCCTCCACGAGGGGCGCCTGTTTTGATGCGTAGGCAGGGTCTGGCGACGACGCCAAAGCCGCCGACATGATCGCTGTGGGCGAAGCTCCGAAATCCAGAACATTGGCCGCGCCGAGCCGCGTCAACTTCACGGCGTCGCCCAACTGCGTCGAAGGCCCGCCAATGACAAGCCACGGCAGGCGATCTTTTGTCAGCTTCAGAATGGCGGCGCTCTGCGTCGAATCCGCAATCATCGCTGCGTCCGCAATCACGACTACGCCTGGCATCAAGGCGTCCGCCGCCTCGGCGAACTGAGCCACGTCGGTGAAGCCTCGGACCTTCACCTGCCCCCGCGCCGCCTCCTGCATCAGGCCGGCACTGGCTTGGTACGCAAAGCCGACAAGATAGATGTGCGGGTCGAAACGATGCGTCACATCGACGATAAAGCCGCCCAGCCGGCGTATAACGCCATCGAATCCAACGATCGGAAACCCGGCGGCGTGGAACCACCGCAATGCGCCGTCGAGGGTTTGAACGCGGAAATTCCCATGCAGGGTTTCCCCTGACGCCAGCCGATCGAAAGCGCGCGACATCTGCAGTCGATCTTCGATGTAAAGCGTCGACACCCAGTCTTCCCAAGGCGTCGGTTCGGTCGATAACTCCAAAGCCCATGAGGACCGGAAATCGGGATTTAGGCTGACCACCTTCTTGGTGACTACATCGGCCGTCCAGATCAGGGTGGCTTCGGCGCTGGTGACCTCAAAAATCTCCTCATGGCCTCGACCGTCGGTATTGCGACGCCAGTCGTCGATATCGACGGCTGATCCGCACCACCCCGCCAGATCGCCATCATCCGCACGCCAGATGGGCTGAGAGCGCACAAGAGACCAGCGATATTCGCCATCTCCGCCAACCAGGCGGACCTGGGCCTCGAATGTGTGGCGTGCCGCGAGCGCGTCTTCTTTCAACTCTTTGGCTGTGGCCCGGTCGTCGGGATGAATCTGCTCCTGAAATCGAACACCCTCAATGTGGGTCAGACGCCAATGATCTCGCAGCTTCTGGTTCGCCCAAAGCAGCCGACCGTCGGGTTCGCAGCGCCACAACAGCGTGGGAGCCAGATCCGTGACTGCACGCAGGGCGTCTTCCCTGGCTTCTAGCGCTTCCTCCGCGAGACGGCTTCGCGTGGTTTCGTGGACTACGCCCAGGACGCCTCCAACCTCGCCCTCGCTATCCCTCAGCGGTGAATAGGAGAAGGACCACCATGTGTCGGCAAGGACGTTGTTGCGAAGAAGCGGTAGGTGAAAATCCTCGAAATAGGTCGCCTCCCCTCGCATCGCCTGGTGCAGCAGCGGTTCGAGCAGGGAAAGCGTTTCCGGAAACGCGTTTCGGAAAGGCCGCCCGATCAGGGGCCGCGCATCGGCAAGCGCATATTCGAAGGCGTCATTGTGGAAAATATGATGGTCGGTCCCCCACGTTAGAAACATCGGAAAACGAGAACTCAATATGGCGTCGATTGCCGCCGTCAAAGCGGGATCCCATGACCACAGCGCTCCCAGTGGCGTTTCTTGCCACGGCAGTTTTCGGATGATGTCAGCGCATGGGCCGGTCGATCGAATCTCGCGCTCAGGCCGTTCGGACGGCCAAGAACCGGGATCCATTGTATAACCGGCCTTCTGCATCTCGCCTCCGGGTGGATTGAGATTCATTCATCAGAGACGCGGTCGTTCCCTTCCGCCCCTGTCACGCCTAGCTGTCCACTATCAAAAATCACTGTTCCATAACATGCGTTGTAATAATGCACGTTATGCGCGAGCTTTCAGCACGCTAACGATCAGCTATCGAGAAAGTGAAGATATCTTGGGTTGAAATCGGCAATCTCACGGAGGTTTTCCCATGACTCGAACGTGATGTTGCGCTTGTTGCGAACCAGCAACCCCTCGCTCTCCAAAATTTTCAGCATCCGACTGACGTGGACAGAGGTGAGACCCAGGGCGTCGGCGAGTTGCTCCTGAGTGATCGGCAAGGCGTAACCGGGACCGGACGCCAGCCCTCGCATCCGCATTCTGAACGCGAATTCGCACAGAAGATGCGCCAGCCGACTTCGCGCATCGCGGCGCCCGACATTCAGCACCCACTCGCGAAACACCGAGGCCTCGACCAGGGTGGCGAGACTGACGGCGCGAGCGACACCGGAATGGTGACTGACGACATCCTGCAGCTCGCGCATCGGGATGAACACCACCTCGCCCCGCGTCATCATCTGCACGCTGTGATCCGCAATGCCCAGAAACAGATGCTGAAGGTCCAGCGCATCGCCTGGAATATTCAGGGACACGATCTGACGCTGACCGCCGGATGTCTGCTTCTGGCGATAGGCGAGCCCGGACTTCAAGACGCAACAGAAGTTCGGCGTATCGCCTTCCCTGACAATGTAGCTGGACGGCTCGAGCTTGCGCACCTTCGCCGGCAACGACAGGAGTGCATTAAGATCGTCTTCTGAAAGACTTCCCTGCTTTTGGAACGCCTGCACCATAAGCAAAAGGGGATTGTCTGGACGATGGTCCATTTTGGCCTCCGCAACAGGGCGGGAGCACAAAGAACTCTCTGTCGCCAAAGCCCGAATAGCCGGTCAGCGATCCGTCACAATAACATAGGCCAGATCATAAAAATTAACATGGATTGGGTTGAGTGCAGCAACGCTTGAAATCACAGGTTTAGCCGCGACGTGCCCGCGGTCAATCTTCCGTCTCAAAACTGTGGGTTGATGCCGAACTCGTCAGAACGAGCCGCTTCGGGCAGAAGCGTTCGCTCGACAATCAATGTTCAAAACTGAATCTCTCGTCGCATGGGCCACGTTCGGCATATTGAGGCGAATGATGAGATTTCCGCGCCCGGATAACCGTGTGAAGCACGTCCGCGAGATCAAGCGTCTGCGCGCATGACAGCATCGCGGTCGCCCTTAGCAACTCTCCCCTGAGCGCAAGAAAGGCCTCTTCCGGCATCTCCGTTCTCGTCGTGTCGCGTCTGCCCATACTGCCTCCGAACAACGGCATGGCCGTCTTGAGGGAACCGGGGAGACGATGGCTCGCCTTCCCGAAGACGACGCTTTCCACGGGGGAGTGGATGGAGACGACGCCTCATCATGAGTTTCGTCCCTTCAGACGATGGCGTCATGCGGGCCGCTACTCAGTACCAATCCTTGCTCCACCCCAGGTTCTACATGGGGCTCAGGTCAGACGCGCCTTGATCAGCGGCTTCAGCAGGTAGTTGAGGACCGTCCTCTGTCCCGACTGCACATCCACTTCCGCCACCATGCCGGGCCGGATGGGCAGCTTCTGGCCGTTGCGTTGCAGATAGGCGCGGTCGGTCCGCACCAGGATGCTGTAATAGGAGACCTTGCCGCGCGGGGTGTCCTCTTCCAGCGTATCCTCGCTGATCTGCTCGACCACGGCGGGAAGGTCACCATAGACGGTGTAGTCATAGGCCGTGATCTTCACCCGCGCCGGCATGCCCGGCCTGATGAAGGCGACATCGCGCGGCAGGACGCGCGCCTCGACAAGCAACTGATCGTCGATGGGCGTCAGCTTCATGATCGCCTCGCCGGGCTGAAGAACCCCGCCGCGCGTCGTCACCAGTATGTCGTTGACCCGTGCACGAACCGGCGCGACCAGCCGGGTCCGATCCAGCTGATCGCGTCGCTGATTGAAGATCTGCGATTGGGCGGCCAGCTCAGCTTTCTTCGCGGCCAGCTCGGCATAGGCTTCCTGCATATAGGTGTTTCGCACCTCGGTCTGGCGACCGGTCAAGCCCGCGATATCCTTGCCCAACCGCAGAGCCTCGACTTCGCTCACGACGCCTCGCGCCGCCAGCGGCTCAACCATTTCCAGCTGACGACGCGAATAGGCCGTCTCCTGCACCAGGGCCTGCAGCGTGGCGTTCAGGTTCTGCCTGCGCGCCCTGAACAACGCCTGCTCGGACGCGATCACCGGATCGTTGTGTGAAATGCTGGCGGGAAAGTCGATCGTCGATGCGCCCAGCACCTCGGCCTCCAGCCGTGCGATCGCTGCACTGAGGGCCGTAACCTGGGCGCCCGACTCCAGTGTCGAGGATTCGAATCGCTTGCTGTCCAGTTGCGCCAGCGGCTGGCCTGCCTCGACGATCTGCCCCTCCCTGACCAGCAGGTCCTGCAGGATCCCGCCTTCAAGGCTCTGGATCACCTGAACGCGGCTGCTGGGCACCACCCGCCCCTCGCCTCTCGCCACCTCATCGACCGTCGCCCAAGAAGCCCACAGGCCGAAGACCGCGACCAAGGCGACGCAGACCCATAGCACAGGCCGCGCGGCGGGATGGGCCTCACCGTCGCGCCCTTCCGCCAGGGCCCGCCTCAGCCGCCGTTCGACCCGAAGAGAATCAGCCATGGATCTTCCTCACGCTCGGATTTTCGGTCGAGATTGGCATCGGCGTATTGGGACCGTCGCCCGCCAGCCGTCCGCCGGACAGCGCCAGAACCCGGTTCGCCAGCGACAGAACGGCGCGCCGATGCGTCGCCACCACGACAGTTCGTCCCTTGGACCAGTCGTTCAGGAAATCGACCACCCGCCGCTCGTTGGTCTGGTCGTAGGCCGCCGTGGGCTCGTCCATCAGCACGATCCGAGGATCCTGGAGCAGCAGCCGCGCCAGGGCGATGGCCTGTCTTTGTCCGCCGGATACCGTCTGAGGGCCGATGATCGGCAGATCCAATCCGCGCGGATGCGCTCGCACGAAGGCGCCCAGGCCAACCGCATCAAGCGCCTCCAGAAGTTCGGCGTCCGCATGCCGCGCTCCGTCCAGCGCCAGGTTGTCGCGAAGCGTGCCGTGAAACAGCGCCGAATCCTGGGGCAGATAGCCGATGGCCTTGCGCCGGTCCGACGGTTCGATCTGCGACAGGCTGACATCGTCCAGCAATATCTGTCCAGCAGTAGGGTCTCCGATGCCCGACAGGATGCGCAACAGGGTGGACTTGCCCGCCCCGTTGCCGCCGATGATGGCGATACGGTCCCCGGCGGCGATCGTCAGCGCAGGCAGGTTCAGGATCGGCGCCGCATCCGGCGCTGGCCGCACTTCGATCCCTTGCAAAACGAAGGCCCCGCGAATGTCTGGGCGACGGGTGAACTGACGGTCCGCCGGCCGCTCGACCGGCGCGCTCATCAACTGATCCAGCCCTTCGAGCGCGATCTTGATATGCTGCCAGCGCGCGAGGATTCCGGTGAACTGCGCCGTCGGAGAAATGGCGCGCGACACCAACAGCGAGCAGGCCACCAGCGCGCCCATGGTCATGTGGCCGGCGGCGATCTGATAGACGCCGATCACCACGGCCCCGACATAGGCCAGTTGCTGGGCCGCCGCCGCCGAATAGCTGAGGGTGGTGGAAATCGACCGCGTCTTTGCGCCGGATTCCGCCAGTTGCGCCGACAGCATGTCCCAGAGACGCAGGTTCCGCCCCTCCGCTCGCGTCGCCTTGACCGCCTCCAGATTGTCGACGGTTTCCAGCAACAGTCCCTGTTTCACCGCGCCTTCCCGAAGATTGGCGCGCGACAGCTCCCCCAGCTTCTTCTGCAACAGCCAGGCCGGGATCAGCATCAGCAGAACGGCGGCCGCCGGCGCCAGCGCGACCGGGCCGCCCAACAGGGCGATCACCCCGATGAAGGCCAGGATGAAGGGCGCATCGCTAATGGCGGCGACCGTCGAGGCGGTGAAGAACTCCCGGATTGATTCAAACTCTCGCACCTGACTGCTGAAGGCGCCGGTCGATCCCGGCTTGGCCGACAGCCGGATCGCCATCACCTGTTCGAACAGGCGCGACGACAGCTTCAGATCCAGCCGCTTGCCCGTAACGTCCAGCAGGTGCGCGCGCAGCAGCCGCAGTAACAGCTCCGCCACCACCGCCAGCGTCACGCCGCTGGCCAGCACCCAAAGGGTGTTGAAATTGGAGGTCGGGACCACACGGTCATAGACCTGCATCGCGAACAGCGAGGTGGCGATGGCCAGGAAGTTGGCGAAGGCCGCCGACACCCCCACCTCCACGAACGCAGGCCAGCTTTCCGTCACCGCCCCACGCAGCCAGTGGCGCGGCGTCTGTTTGGCGTAGGCGCCCGCACGGTCGTCGCCCTCGTAGACCGGCCTTGCGAAGACGATCAGGCCGTTATGCGCCTGGCGCAATAGGTCCAGCCTGACCCGCTCCTGCCCGCCGCCTGTCTCCGGCAGCAACACCACCGCCTCGTCGCCCTCGCGCGAGATCAGGACGCGGGTTTCGCCGTCAACCATCAGTAGCAACGCGGGCAAAAGCCCTTGCGGCGCCTCGTCGACCGACACGGCGACTGCTCGCGCCGACAGGCCTGCGCGACGCATGGCCTTGCGGATATGCTCGATCGGCAGACGGCCGTCCTCCAGCGGCAGACCGTCACCGATCTGGGCTGCGGACGCCGGACGACCCAGTTCGAAGGCCAGCAGGCTGAGCCCCTCACGCAATGGATCAGATCGCCGCTCGGCCTGCATCATCAGAAGATCTCCGTCGGCTGCTGCATCTCGTCACCGGACAGGGCGGGCGTCAGCAGGCCCAGTTGCGCGGCGGCGCGGTACTGAAGCCGCAGCCTGTCGATGGTCAGCTCGATCACCTGGCGTTCGGCCTCGAAATGTTCGCCTTCCATGATGACGAGATCCTGGATGTCGCGCCGGCCGACCAGGAACTGCTCGCGATAGACCTCTCGCACCGCCTCCGACTGAGCGGCCTGATCCGACAGGGCCGTGATCCGCCCATCAAGCGCGCCATCCTGCGCCGCGAGGGATTCCACCGTGCGCTTCAGATCGCGTGCGACGCTTTCGGCTTCCAGGGCGATGGCGGCGCAGCGCTGTTCTTCCAAGGCGGGCCTTTGCAGTGCGGACAGGCCCTGTTGGGTGTTGAACCGCAACCGCAGACCCACGGCGCTGTCGTCCACCATGCGACCGCCGATCTCGCGACGCTGAAGCGATCCTTCCACCGCCAGCCGGGGAAACCGCGACGCCTTGGCCTCGCGCACTACGGCGTCCGCCGCCTGGACGGCCAGCCTGGCGCGGCGATAGATCGGCGCCGTCACGATGGCCGCATCCAGCCCGCCGTCCTTACGCAGGGCCTCTAGAAACTCCGGCGGGTCTGGCAGACGCAGTCCGTCCGATGGTTCGCCAACCAGCAGGGCGTAGTGACTGGTCGCATCCGCCAGCTCGCCCATCAGCCGCGCCTTCATGCCCGTCGTGGTGGCGACGGCCAGGGCGACACGGCCGGTTTCGGCCTGGTCGGAGTAGCGTCCCTCGACCCGCGTCTGAGCCATCGAAGACAGGGCCTCCAGCCGTTGTAGATAGCTGTCCACGAGAGAAAGCTGCGCCCTGCGGCTGGCGACATCCAGATAGACCTCGACGATCTCCAGCGCGACATCGTCTCGAACGACCTGAAGGTTGGCCTGCTGTCGCGCCAACTGAGCCCGTTTCTGATCCACCTGACTGTTGGTCTGACCCCAGTCGAAGACCGTCTGCGACAGGTTGACGTCATAGCCCAGGCCGGGCGCCGTAGTTCCCGCCGACACGCCCACGGCGGGCAGATAGGCGTTGCGGATCATTGCCACTTCGGTCGTCGCCATGGCGACCTCGGCCTCGGCCGCCTGGACTTCAGGGTGGCGCAGCACGCCTTGCAGCACCGCCTGGTCCAGAGACGCGCCGGCCCAGGCCGATGTCGCGACCCAGCACAGTCCTGCGATCGCTCCGGCGACCAGGGGCCGCCGGAGCCGCTCCCCCCGTACCCTCATGCGTGGACCGTACCGGCCTCCTCGTCGAAGATCGGCGCCGGCGCGATGGCGCCGATGTCGATGTAGCTCGCGGTATCCGGCGCCCCCGAAAAGGCCGAGCCGGCGACATTCAGGGCGTCGGCCTGTCCACCGGGAATGTTGAGCTCGTGGTGATCTTCGACAAAGGCCGCGATCATGGCTTGAGTGATCGTCAGGTCGATCCCGTCGTCGATCAGTATGACCTCTGCCCTTTCGCCACCGCTGTCCCAATGCCCTTCCGGCCTGCCGAACGTCTGGATCTCGTGGGGCGCCGCCACCAGGTCGTCACTGGTCCATCCGGCTGTCGCGTGATGATCCAAGATCGAAACCTGATCCGCATCAGTCGCTTCCGCCGAAACGATTGCGTTCAGCAGAGTGGCGCTGCCGTTTTCGTCCAGGCTGTTCAGCAGGTTCACGTCCACGACAGACCCGACCACCACCGAACTGCTCAGGCCTTGGGCGTCCTCGGCGGTGATGGTCAGCGCGTTCAGAAGTCCTGCGCTAAGCAACGTGCTGCTCAGCAAGGCCCCGGAGGTGTCGGTCAAATGGACGGTGGCCAGGAACTGGTTCACCTCGGCATTGTCCAGCACGCCGCCGTCCAGCGCTGTGACGCTGATCCGCGCCGTCGGGGCGACGATGCCGAGCAGACCGGCAGACTCCGTCACCTGAACCTGATAACCGAACGACGCCGCCAGCGCCGCCGAATAGCCGAAGCTCAACGGCGACAAGTTCAACGCGACCAGCGGCGAATATTCGACCTCGACCCGGCTCAGATTGCCATTGGCGTCCGCCGCCAACAGATCCTGCTGTCCCAGGTTTAGGCCCAGAACGCCCAGGCCGAGAACGCCCAGCAGGGCCTCGGCCTGCGCTTCCACCACAGGCGCGACATTGGCCGGATTGGCCGGCGCCGGCTGTACGCCCGAGCTATCGATGGTCAGCGAGGTCGCGCCGTTGTCACCATCGCCATCGACCGCCACCCCGCCGATCGTCAGGACATCGGATGTCGGGGCCGGCGCGGTCAGTTGATCGACCACCAGTTTACCCCGCTCCAGCAGATCGGTCAGGATCGCCTGATCCGAACCGAACCCAGCAGTCAGATCGACGCCCCTCAACAAGATCGTCTGGTTGGCCACGCCGGCCGTCGCAGACCCGAACCCACCCACGAAGCCGCCCGTCGTGCTGATCTGGATCAGGGTGTCGGCGCCGACCTTCTGGAAATGGATGAAGTTGGTCAGGTTGCCGGGATTGGTCCCGATCCGTCCTTCGCCCTGCAGCAGTCCTGCCAGATCCAGGACGTCGCCGCCGAGCGTGAGGCTAGACGCACCGAAGTCCGTGATGATGTCCGCCGCGATCCCGGCGCCCGTCACTTCGTCGCCGCGCTCCCACCGGAACAGGTCCTGACCTGTTCCGCCGCTCAAGGTATCGTTGCCTCGCCCTCCGATAAGAAGGTCGTTACCGGATCCGCCATTCAGCGTGTCGGCGCCCTGCCCGCCGCGCAACAGATCGTTGCCCAGCCCGCCATTCAGCGTATCGTCCCCGTCGAAGCCGTAGAGACGGTTATCCAGCGCCGCCCCCGTCCCGACATCGGACGCCGTGATCGTATTGGCGTCGGCCGTACCGTTCAGTATCTGGCTTGGCGCAGCGCTGCCCAGCAATCCGGCCAGCACCCCTAGGTCGGCCAGATTGGTTTCCACCTCCTGCACCACCGTCTGATTGGCATCGGTCGCCGTAATGCTGAGCGATTGACCGATGCTCAGGCTCAGAAGGTTCGACAGCCCTCCATCGAACGTGATCGACCCAAGGAACTCGTTGAGTTTCAGATTGTCGATCTCACTGCCGCCGATCGCCTTGATGGTCAGCTGCGACGAGGATGAAATGAAGTTGGTATTCGCCGGCGTCACCTCCAGGCCCAGTTCCGTCGCCAGCGCAGTCGAGAAACCGAAGAACCGCGCGCCAATGCTCACAGCAGCGGAGTAGCGCACCACGACTTCGGTGATATTGTTGTTGGCATCCGAAGCGGCGAAGAACTGCTGCTCTCCTAGCTGGATCAGACCCAAGGCATCCGCGCTGACCAGTCCCAACAATCCTTCCCCGCCCCCCAAGGCGACTTCTGGAGCGGCAGCAGTCGCTGGCCCGGACGATACGCCGGTCACCTCCACGCGATAGGCGCCGGTAGCGAAGTCCAGAGTGATGGCCTCGCCGCGCAGGGTGGTCGCCGACAAGACGCCGTCATTCACGGAATAGGCGCTGATCGTGGTCGACGAACCGCCCACCGAAACCGTGTCCGTGGCGGCATTATAGGTGAAGACGCGCCCGTCGATGGTGACGGAAGCCAGGCTTCCACCGTCCGCGCCGAAGCTCTGGACCAGGCTGCCGACGATGATCCCCGGTTGGCCGGGTGTCAGCGACACCGGAGCCGCCATCTGCGGGGCGCCGTCGACGATGGTCAGGGCGATGGTTCCTGTCGCAGAGCCTGTGCTGTCTGTGACGACGACTCCGATAGGAAGCTGGATCGTATTGGCGCCGCCGCCGGCCGGATGGTCCACACCGTCCAGCAGAGTGACGCTGTAACCGCCGGAGGCGTTCACGGTAGCGCGAACGACCTCGCGCCCTGCCGCCGAACCGACCAGCGCACCCGAAGGTTCGGTCGTCCAGGTGACAGCGACACCTTTGGACGTTAGCGCTTGGGTCGGCGCCTGAAGCGCGATGGTCGCGCTTCTCGTTTCACCATTGATGGCGATGACGCCCGTGGCGGCAAGACCTAGAGCCGTCTCAGCGACCGAGGCCGTAACGCCGCTGACGGACAGGGCGATCGCATCGACGTTGAAGACCACGGCAGACGACGGCGCCGACACATTGCCGGCGGCGTCGCGGATCACGGCAACAGCGCTGTATGCGCCGTCCGCCAGGCCCGAGCCCAGGGAAAGATCGACACGTCCGGCCGTCACCTGCGCGGCGCTCAAAACGGCGCTGAACGTCTGTGCGACCCCGCCGACAGTGAGGGTCAGGGTGACCGTGTCCCCGGCCTGGGCCGATGGCGTAAGAGCGACGCTGGCGACGACGCCGGCTGCCAGTTCGACCGGATTGATCAGACCATCCGCCGCCGCCGAGATCGTCAGCACAGGCGCATCCGTTCCCGTCGCGCCTCCGGGGCTGACAAGATCGGCGACATAGCCGCGCGTGGCCGTTATGGAGCCGATATTGCCGGCGGCGTCGCTGGCCTGGACCGTAGCCTGGACCGCGCCGCCCGTCAGCGCCGACCCCGGCAAGGCGGCCGTCCAGCGGCCATCCGCCCCTACCGTTGTGGACACTGAGGCTGCGCCCGCCGTCACCGTCACGACATCCCCGGCGCGGAACTCGCCGGAAACCTGACCGGTGACCGAGACCGGCGACTGCGACTCGGCGAGGTTGACGATGTCGTCACCCGCGATGACGCCGATCAAAACGCTGGTCGTCGTCGCGTCGGGCGGCGTCAGATCGATCGCAGGGATTTGGGTGCTGCCAGACACATTTCCAGCCGGATCCACAGCCCTGACCTGACCGGAGAATCCGCTGGAAACGGCTCCCCCGGGGAAGGCCGACGCCGGTATCGACCACTGTCCGTTCAAGCCGACCTGGGCGGTGATCGGCTGACCTGATGCGCCAACGACAGGATTACCCACGCCGTCCAAAAGCTGGATCGTCGCGCCGCCTTCGCCCGCGCCCGCCAGACCTGCGGCCCCAGCGGCCGAGATCGAGGGCGCCGACGGAGCCAGCGTATCCACACCGACGCCGTGTTGCTGGCTGACGGTCGCCGTATTGCCTGCGGCGTCCGTGGTCGTGACGGCCACCGTCAGGCCAGCCGAGGCCGCCAGATTGGCTCCCGCGAAGCTGACGCTCCAGGTCCCACCGACGCCCAGAACCGTGCTCTGGGTGGAGCCGTCCGCCAAGGTCACCAGAACCGCGTCGCCCACACGGTATTCGCCGGCCACCACACCCGTCACCGCCACTGCGCCTTGGGCCGATTCCGCGATATTGATGACATTGTCCGCGGTCACGGCATTGACGGTGATGCTCAGGTTGACGGCGCCATCGATTGGACCGATCGGTGTGGCGGCTGTATTGCCCGCCGCGTCCGTCGCCTGAACCGAACCCGTAAAGCCGTTCAGCGACGCATTGACCGACGAAGCGGGGATCGACCAGGCGCCGGACGCATCCGCCGTCGTCGTCGCGACTGGAATGCCGCCAGGTGACCGAACGACGATGGTCGCCCCACCCTCTGCGGTCCCCGAAAGGCCTTGGCCGTTCGCGATCAGGATCACCGGCGCCGGCGTCGTCAGATCGACGACATAGGCCTGAACATCCGTCACGGTGGTCGTATTGCCCGCCGTATCGCGAACGGTGGCCGAGGCGGTCACGCTGCTGGCGGCGGCCAATTCCGCGCCGGAGAACACCACGGACCAGACGCCGCCGGCGCCGATGGTCGCGGTCTGGAACACGCCGGTGGACAGTTGCACCCGAACCGTGTCGCCGGGCGCGAACTCACCCAGGGCCGCCCCGCGCACAGTCACGCCGCCTTGAGCCGCTTCGGCCCCGTTCAGAACATTGTCCGCCGTCACGGCTTCGATCGACAGGGTCAGATTGACCGTCCCATCGATCGGTCCGACCGGCGTCGCCGCCGTATTGCCCGCCGGATCGGTTGCGGAGACTGATCCGGTGAAACCGTTCAATCCGCCGGACACGGCGCTGCTGGGGATCGACCAGTTTCCGTCGGCCGAGACCACGACCGTCACCGGGACGCCGCCGCTCAGCACAGGGCTTCCGTCAGCATTCAACAAGGTCAGGGTCGCCCCGCCTTCCGCAGTGCCTGTCAGGACCGATCCATTTGCGGCGACGATCACCGGCGGCGGCGTGACGCCGTCCACCGGTCCGACCGCACCGGCCGCGCTGTTGCCCGCCAGGTCGGTGGCCTGAACGGAGCCAGTAAAGCCATTCAGCCCGCCCGGCACGCTGGCGGCCGGGATCGTCCACGCCCCCGAACCGTTCGCCAGCACGGTGATCGGCGCGCCCGCCGTATCCAGCACAGGCGCGCCATTGGCGCCCAAGAGGACGATGGTCGCACCCGCCTCGGCCGTTCCTTCCAAGCCCACGCCATTTGCCTGGGTCAGGGTCGGTTGCTGCGTGATCCCGTCCACGGGTCCAACGGGTGAAGCCGCACTGTTTCCAGCCGGATCGGTCGTGCTGACGAAACCGATGAAGCCGTTCAACCCGCCCGGCACGCTCGCGCCCGGCAGGGTCCAGGCGCCGTTGGCGTCGGCAACCACCCTGATGACGACACCCGCGCTGTTGGTCACGGGAGCGCCGCCCGCATCCAGCAGGGTGATCGTTGCGCCCGCTTCCGCCGTGCCCCGGATGCCGGCTCCATTGGCTCCGACGATGATCGGAGCGGACGGCGGCGTGATATCCACGCCGTAAGGCTGGGCGTCCATGACCGAGATCGGATTGCCCGATATGTCGGCGGCGACGACCGACACGGTGACAGAGGTCGAGGCCGCCAGCTCTGCGCCTGTAAAGGCAGTCGCCCATACGCCATTGGCGTCCAGGGTCGCGATCCGGCTGGCGCCTTTCGACAGGGTAACCGTGACCACGGCGCCCGTCGTGAAGTCGCCGAAGACCGAGCCCGTCACCGCGACCGTCGCAGCATTCGCCTCGGCCAGGTTGATCAGATTGTCGCCGGTGACAGGATCGATATTGATCGAAAGGGTCACCGACCCATCGATCGGGCCGACGTCCGCCTGGGCGGTATTGCCCGCGGGATCCGTCGCTCGAACGGCCCCTTCGAATCCGTTCAACCCGCCGGGCACCGCAGACGCCGGAATGGTCCATACGCCATTGGCGGCCACGACCGCCGTCACGGGAAGCCCGCCGGGGCCTTGAACGGCTGTGCCGTCATCGTTCAGCAAGACGATCGTCGCGCCGGCCTCGCCCGTGCCTTGAATACCCAGTCCGTTTGCGCCCGTGATGACCGGGACGGGGGTCGATCCGTCGATCGGCCCGAGGGTGGTCGACGCCGTGTTTCCCGCCGGATCTGTCGCCCGAACCGAGCCCTGAAAGCCATCCAGCCCGCCAGGAACCGTCGCCCCCGGAACGGTCCACGTCCCATCGGCCGCCACGACCACGGAAATCGGCGTTCCGCCCGTCGTCAGGATCGGCGCGCCATCTGCTCCCAACAGGACGACCGTCGCGCCAGCCTCGGCGCTGCCAGACGCTCCAGCGCCGTTCGCCGTCACGATGACAGGCGCGGGTGTCGTCGTATCCACCAGGAAACCCACGGCGACCGAAGGTGCAGAGGCCTTGCCCGCGCCGTCGTCGATCACCGCCGTCACCGTATAGGCGCCGTCGGCCAGGGTTGCGGGCAGGACCAGAACGGCCGCCCCCCCTTCGATGTCCTGAACCGTGACGATGTGCTGCACGCTGACGCCGTCGGATCCCGTCACCGTCAGGACGATGCGGTCGCCCGTCTGGGTTCCCGGCGTCAGGATGACACGCACCTGAATGCCGTTGGACAGCTCCACGGCGTTGACGCCGTCCGCCGCCTCGCCGATCAGAACGGTCGGCGCATCGAGCCCCTGAGGACCTCCCGGCAAAACCAGGTCAGGCGCCGTCGCGGTCGCATTCGGCGAAACATTGCCCGCAGCGTCGGTCTGGGCGGCGACCACCGTTTCCTGGTTACCAAGCGGCGGCGTCAACGGCAGAGTGAAGCCCCCGCCCGCGCCTACCGTACCCGTCGCCACGACCTGACCACCGGGTCCGCGAACGGTGACGGTCGCCCCGGCCTCGCCCGAACCCGAGATCGACGTCCCGTCATCGCTGATGGTCAGACCCGACGGCGCCGCCGGTGCGGTCGTGTCGGGCGCATCCGCCGTCACGGCGGGAGAGGTGTTTCCTGCCGCATCCGCCAGGGTCACGCGAACCGTTTCGCCGTTGGTCAAAGTCGGCTGGATCGCGACCGTGAAGCTACCATCCGCCGCCACCACGCCCGTGCCGATCGTGCCGCCGCCTGGCCCCGTGACCGTTACCTTGGCGCCCGGCTCGCCCGTGCCGGTGACCGCCCCGCCATTGTCCGAGACATCCACCTGTCCCGGCGCCACGGGCGCGGTCAGATCCGGCGCGGCGACCGTCACCGGCGACGACGTATTTCCCGCTCCATCTGTAAGGGTCACCGAAACAGGCTCGCCATTGGTCAGAGCGGGCTGGATCACGACCGTGAAAGTCCCGTCCGCCCCCACCACGCCCGCGCCGATGGTGTCGCCGCCCGGCCCCGTGACCGTCACCTTGGCGCCCGGCTCGCCGGTGCCGGTGACCGCACCGCCATTATCTGAGACATCCACCTGTCCCGGCGCTACGGGCGCGGTCAGATCCGGCGCGGTCGCTCCAACGTTGGGAGACACATTTCCCGCAGTATCGGTCAGGGCGACCGTCACAGGCTCGCCATTGGTCAAAGGCGTTTGCAGGATGACGGTGAAGGTCCCGTTCGCCGCAACGGTCCCTGTGCCGATCACCACGCCGGCCGCGTTGCGCACGGTTACGGTCGTCCCCGCCTCACCCGATCCGGACAATGTCGATCCGGACGCATTGAAAACCAGATTGGTGGCCGCGACCGGCGGGGTCGTGTCAGCGGGAGGCGCGGGCGGCGATACCGATCCGCCACCTCCGCCACCACTACCGCCTCCACCCGCAGCGGCGGCCAAGCCGGCCACGCCTGCCAGACCGCCCAGAAGGACGCCCGCCCCCATGCCTCCACCCGCCGCGCCTGCAGCGCTGGTATCCGTCAGACTGACGAAGGGCGACAGTTCGGGTTGAGGGGAGAACGCCAGCGTCAGCGGACCATCCGAGGCGGCGGTCGCAGTTTCGACCAACACCTGCCGATCATCATCGCTTTCGAGGAAAAGCTTGCGCACCGACACGCCGTCGAAGAACCCCTCGAGACGCAGCATCTGTCCGTCGGCGGTCATCAGAACCAGATCACCGCCCTTGCGAGTCAGGCTCGCAACGTCCGACGCGTCAAGATCGAGGTAGACATCCTTCGCCTGGCTAACATCCAGAACGCCCCTGGCCTCCATCACCGGCGCGGACCGGGCCTCACGAGGATCCTGCGTAAGTTTGGCGGCGATATCGAGCGGCTTGGCTGCGGCGTCTTGCATTGGCTTCCCTCTCCCATCAGGTCGAGAAACCTTCGCAATATCCGTCCGCTGGCGCGTCGGACCCATTACCGCGTGAACAGCAACGGGAAGGCTCCCAACCTCATTTGGTCAGGGCTTCTTCCAGCCGTCTTCGGTAGGAATACTGAGGATCGGTACGGCTGCCGTCGTTAATGTTCAGGAAACATTTCTTAGCGCCAAATTTGTCCAATGCAGCTATCGGAGCAATGACGATAGTACCTTTGGGAGGACATCACCGAGATCTTCAGAGGTTAATCCTGGCCCAAAACGCTCCGCCGCATCGGAATGGATCCAGACCGCCGCGCACGCCGCATCGAAACTGTCCATGCGCTGGGCCGCCAGTCCGCCGATCATCCCGGCCAGGACATCGCCGGTTCCTGCCGTCGCCAGCCAGGCCGAGCCGTTCTCGTTTCGACGGACGCGTCCGTCAGTTGACGCGATGATCGTCTGAGCGCCTTTCAGGACGATGGTTGCCTGGGTCAGGCGCGCGGCTTCGATGGCGGCGGCTTCGCGGCCTTGGGCCAGCAGGCCTGGGAACAGCCGCTCGAACTCGCCCTCGTGCGGCGTCAGGATGTCGTCGCAATCCAGGACGGCGAACAGTTCGGCGGTTCGGCCCTTGAACACCGACAGGCCGTCGGCGTCGATCACCATCACAGCGCCGCTCAATGCCAGTGCCTGGATGTTGGCGATCGTCGCGTCTTCCAGTCCTGCCGCCGGTCCGATCACGACGGCGTCGCTTCTGACGGCTTCACGACCTAAGACTTCAGGTGAAGAGAACGGCGTCAGCATGATCGCCTGGACCGCCGGCGCGATGACGGCGACGGCGTCAGGCGGGCACAGGATTCGCACAACGCCGGCGCCCATTCGCAGCCCGGCCCTTGCCGCAAGCCGCGCAGCGCCCGTCTGATGCGCCTTTCCCGACACGACGATCAAGCGGCCCCGCGTATGCTTGTGCGTTTCCGCGCCCGGCCAAGGCAGAAAATTGCGCCAGATCGCCGGGTCGTTGGTTTCTATCATCCGCGTTCCGATTATCCGTGGCTTTTCTGCGAAAATCGCTTGCTTTGAACGCCCTTGCTGTGTCCCATTTGGGCCCGAGCGCCGCTGCATTCCGTGCGCCGCTCAGGGGTCGCCATGAAGAAAATCGAAGCCATCATCAAGCCTTTCAAGCTGGATGACGTCAAAGAGGCGCTCCAGGACGTGGGCGTGCAAGGCATGACTGTGCTGGAGGCCAAGGGATATGGTCGCCAGAAGGGTCATTCCGAACTGTATCGCGGCGCCGAATACGTCATCGACTTTCTGCCCAAGATCAAGATCGAGGTGGTCGTCGCCGACGACCTCGCGCCCGCCGTCGTCGAGGCCATTCAGACCTCGGCCCGCACAGGCAAGATCGGCGACGGCAAGATCTTCGTGTCCGATGTCGCCGAGGTGATCCGTATCCGCACCGGCGAGACCGGAGCCCAGGCCGTCTGAGTTCGACCACCCTCCCCGGCCCTCGGCCCCTCGGGTCGTTGACCGGTTTCCTCCCCAAACGCCAAGAAACAGGACTTCCGAGAATGAGCGCCAGCAAGATCCTCAAACAGATCAAGGATGAGGAGGTCCAGTATGTGGACGTCCGCTTCACCGACACGCGCGGCCGTCTGCAGCACGTCACCTTCGATATCGACCTGGTCGATGAGGACTTCCTGAACGAAGGCACGATGTTCGACGGCTCGTCCATCGCCGGCTGGAAGGCCATCAACGAGTCCGACATGCTGCTGAAGCCGGACCTGACCACGGCCTATATCGACCCCTTCTACCAGCAGAAGACGATGTTCCTGTTCTGCGACGTGCTGAACCCGGACACCAACGAGCCGTACAACCGCGACAGCCGCTCGATGGCCAAGAAGGCGCTGTCCTACGTGCAATCGTCGGGCGTGGGCGACGTGGTCTATTTCGGCCCGGAAGCCGAGTTCTTCATCTTCGACGACGTGCGCTGGTCGACCCAGCCGCACAACACGTCGTATTCGTATGACTCGACGGAACTGCCGGCCAACACCAACGCCGAATACACCGAAGGCAACATGGGCCACCGCCCCGGCGCCAAGGGCGGCTATTTCCCGGTCAACCCGGTCGATTCGGGCCAGGACCTGCGCGGCGAAATGCTGGGCGTCATGCGCGACCTGGGCCTTCAGCCCGAGAAGCACCACCACGAGGTGGCGCCGGCCCAGCACGAACTGGGTCTCAAGTTCTCGGACCTGCTGACCATGGCTGACCGCCTGCAGCTCTATAAGTACGTGATCCACAACGTCGCCGCCGCCTATGGCAAGTCGGCGACCTTCATGGCCAAGCCGATGTTCGCGGACAACGGCTCGGGCATGCACGTCCACATGTCGATCTGGAAGGACGGCAAGCCCCAGTTCGCCGGCGACCAGTACGCCGGCCTGTCGCAGGAATGCCTGTGGTACATTGGCGGCATCATCAAGCACGCCAAGGCCATCAACGCCTTCGCCAACTCGACCACCAACAGCTACAAGCGTCTGGTCCCCGGCTATGAAGCCCCGGTCAAGCTGGCCTATTCGGCCCGCAACCGCTCGGCCTCAATCCGTATCCCGCACGTCTCGTCGCCCAAGGCCAAGCGTCTGGAAGCCCGCTTCCCCGACCCGATGGGCAACCCCTATCTGACCTTCGTCGCCCTGCTGATGGCCGGTCTGGACGGGATCGAGAACCGCATCGATCCGGGCGCGCCCGCCGACAAGAACCTCTACGACCTGCCGCCGGAAGAGCGCGGCTCCATCCCCGAGGTCTGCGGCTCGCTGCGTGAAGCCCTCGAAAACCTCGACAAGGACCGCGCCTTCCTCAAGAAGGGCGGCGTCATGGATGACGATTTCATCGACAGCTACATCGAGCTGAAGATGGAAGAGGTGATGCGTCTGCAACTGCACCCGCACCCGGTCGAGTTCGACATGTACTATAGCTGCTGATCGATAGATCACAGTTACGACAAAGGGCCGGGGAGCAATCCCCGGCCCTTTTCATGTCCGCACACATCGAAGCTGGGTTAGACGATAGGCCGCCGTATTCGGCAGTTCAGGCGAGTTCGGCTTCCAGATCGTCGGCCTTCTTGCGGCGCAACTCGATCAGTCGCACGCACCAGATCGACACCTCGTAGAGGATGACCAGCGGTATTGCGAGCATCAGCTGGCTGATCGGATCCGGCGGCGTGACCACGGCGGCGACCACTACCACGGCGACGATGGCGTAGCGGCGACCCGACGCCATGACCTTTGAGTTGATCAGCCCGGCCAGGCCCAACAGGGTCGTGACGACCGGCAACTGGAAGCACAGGCCAAAGGCCAGCAGCAGCGATGTCACCAGGCTGAGATAGTCGGAAATCTTGGTCGTCTGGGCCACGGAAATGCCGTCGCTGGCTACCTGCTGGCTCAACGAGAACAGCATGACGAAGGGCAGCATGACATAATAGACCAGCGCTCCGCCCAGGCAGAACATGACCGGCGCGGCGATCAGGAACGGCAGGAAGGCCCCGCGCTCGTTGCGATAAAGGCCCGGCGCGACGAAGCGATACATCTGCCAGGCCATGACCGGGAAGGTCAGGACGGCCGCGCCGAAGGCCGCGATCTTCATCTTGGTGAACAGCTGTTCCAGCGGCGCCGTGGCGATCAGTTGGACGACGGCGGCGCTGCCCGGCGGATAGGGTTTCAGCCCCGTCATCACCGCGATCAGTTCGAGAGGATTGGCGTGACCGCCCGACGCCATGGCCGCAGCGTGAACCGCCACCGCCGCCTGATAGGGTTTGATCAGGGCGATCTGGATCTGATTCGCGAAGGCGAAGCACAGGATGAACGCCAGGAAGAAAGCCACGACGCAGATCAGCAGTCGCCCACGCAGCTCGATCAGGTGATCCATCAAGGGCGCGCGCGACGCCTCGATCTCGGCCTCGTCACGATCAGGAGACGTCACAGGTCAGCGGCTTTCTTGCGCGGAGTCTTGGGCTTGGCGGTGGCAGGCCTTGTCTTGGCGGCCGGGGGCGCCGCCTTGGGCTTGGCCGCTGCGCGTGGCTCAGTCGTCGAGGGCTTGGCCGTCGTCGCCGGTTTCGCCTTCGCAGCGGCCCGTTTGGGCTTCGTCTCCACCATGGGCTCGACGGGCGTCGGCGTGTCGGGCCATTCGTCGGCGGCCGGCGTCATGACCGGAACCTCCGGCTCGGGCGCAGGCAGTGCGGCCGTGGGCGTCGGCGCTGTCAGTCCTGCGTTGATGTCCTTGAAGGCGGCGTCCGCCTCCGCGCCCAGGGGATACATGGCCCCCTGCCCCGTCCGCAGCGCCTCGACCTCCTTACGCAGGTCGTCCAGCTCGGACTGACGCGCCATCTCGTCGAAGCTGGAACGGAACTCGTTGGCCATGGAGCGCGCCTTGGCGACCATCTGGCCGACGCGACGCATCAGAACAGGCAGATCCTTTGGCCCCACGACAAGCAGGGCCACCAGACCGATCACCACTAATTCGAAGCCCCCGATACCGGGGCCGAGCCCGCCCATGCGTCAGCCCTTACAGACGACGACTAGCGCTTCAGCTCTTCCTTTTCCGCCTCGGTGCGCGGCAGCGAGCTGACGCCCTCGTGCGGGCCGTCCTTCTTGTCTTCGTCCTTCAGGCCGTCCTTGAACGCGCGAATGCCCTTGGCCGCGTCGCCCATGATACCTGACAGCTTGCCCCGGCCGCCAAACAGCAGCGCGACGACGACAATGACGATGGCCCAATGCCAGATGCTCATGGAGCCCATGGCTAATCTCCTCGCGGGGACCGGTCATCCGATCCCATCCACTATTCTTCGATCCGCATATAGGCGCAGTGATGGCCCCACGCCAAGGGACGCTGTAGGTCTGCGCGACCATGAGTCTCTCCGATCACGTCATCATCCACACTGACGGCGCCTGCAAGGGCAATCCGGGCCCGGGCGGCTGGGGCGCATTGCTCCAAACCGGCGGCGGTCACGAAAAGGAATTGTGGGGCGGCGAAGCCAACACCACCAACAACCGTATGGAGCTGATGGCCGCCATCATGGCGCTTGAAGCCCTGAAACGACCCTGCAAGATCGAACTGCATACCGACAGCAAATACGTCATGCAGGGAATTACCGAATGGATGCGCGGCTGGAAGGCGCGGGGCTGGCTGACCGCCGACAAGAAGCCCGTCAAGAACGCTGACCTGTGGCAACGCCTGGACACAGCCCGCCTGCGCCACGACGTCAAATGGCGGTGGGTGAAGGGTCACGCGGGTCACGAATTGAACGAGCGAGCCGATCAGCTCGCGAATCGCGGCGTGGTGGATCTGAAGAGACGTTAGACCGCCTCGACTTCCTTTTCCGGCTCAGCCGGACGCCGCCGTACGCGCGATCCGCTCATCACCGCGCCGAACAGGGCGGTGACCGCCGCGATCTGAAAACCGTGCGCCACGCCGGAGACCGGTGCCGCCGACAGCAGGAAGGCGACAACGACGGCGCCCAGCGACTGTCCAACGACGCGCGCCATGCCGAGGGTTCCGCCCGCCGCCCCTGCCCGCTCTCGCGGCGCTTCGGACAGCATGGCGCGGTTATTCGGCGACTGGAAGAAGCCGAAGCCCGCGCCGCAGACGGCCATTCTCCACACGATATCGAAATGGCTCGACTCAGCATTGAGGAAGCTCAGCGCCATCAGGCCGCAGGCGAAGACGCTCAGCCCGATCGCCCCCAAAACGCCCGCCGAGTATCGATCCGACAGATAACCGGCCAGAGGGGCTGCGAACATAGTCGCCAGCGGCCAGGGCGTCATCAACAGGCCCGTCTCGACCGCCGTCAGTCGCAGCGATCCCTGAAGAAAGAAAGGCAAGGCCACGAAGGCCATCATCTGCGCCGTGAAGGAAATGATGGAGGTCGCCACCGATAGGCTGAACATCGGCCGCGCCAGCAGGTCCAGCGGGATCAAAGGCGACGCCCGCGACCGCTCGTGGCGAATCAGCAGCACACCCGCTGCCAATCCTGCCCCAGTCAGGCCAAACCCCAACACGGCCGCCTCGCCATGCGCCAAGGATTGCAACCCGGTGATGACCAGGCCGAACGCCGCCGCATTCAACGCCGCCCCGGTCCAGTTCAGCTGGCGCTTGTGCAGCGGATTGTGCGGCAAGGTGAACCCGGCCAGCGACACGGCCAACAGCCCGATGGGTATGTTCAGCGCAAACAGCCAGCGCCAGTGCCCGACGGACAGGATGGCGCTTGCGATGGTCGGCCCGGCCGCCGCCGCCAAGGACACGATAACGGCGTTGATGCCGACAGCGCGACCCAGCAGGCTCTGTGGATAGGTGAACCGCACCAAGGCGCCGTTCACGCTCATGATGCCCGCCGCGCCAAAGCCCTGGATCACGCGAGCAAGGCTCAGCGCCTCGATGGAGTTGGCGAAGACGCAGGCGATGGACGCAAGGGTGAAGACGGCCAGCCCCGCCTGTGACACCCGTCGATAGCCGACGATCTCGCCCAGCGACGCGAGCGGCAGAAGCGCGACGACGATGGCGATCTGATAGGCGTTGACGATCCAGATCGAAGCCGCCGACGACGCCTGCAGATCCTGTGCGATGGACGGCAGGGCGACATTGGCGATGGCCCCGTCCAGGACTGCCAGGGTGATCCCCAGGCCGATGGACACGATGGCCCAATAGCGCCTAGGCGTGGGCAGACCGTCCGAAGCGGCGTTCTGGTTGGCTGTCATTCCTGACGAACGCCTCTCGGGCCGCGTCGTTTCAGACGGGGGATTGGACCGTCAATAAAGACCCGGTGATGCGCATCACCACGACGTCCTGCCCCTCCACCGGCGCTTCGCCCTCGACCTCGGCCGGCCATTCGGCGCCCGAGATGAAGACGCGGCCGCGCCCGGAAACGAATGCCTCGACCACCCGCGCCCGCTGGCCGATCAGACGGCTGTCGCGATCGTTGATGTCGGGACCGGCAGGGTTGGCCTTGGCGATCAGTCGACGAGACAAAAGCGTAGCGATCACCGTGAGAACGGCGAAGACGGCTACCTCACCGGGCAAACCCAGCCGCACGCCCGCAGCCGTCATCACCGCGACGACACCGGCCGAAACGGCGGGCCACAGCAGCCATTCGGTGGAGAACATCGCCTCGACCGCCAGCAGCAGAACCCCGATAGCCAGCCAGATCCAGAACGGCTGGCTGGTATAGAGATCAGCGAGCGACATCATCGGTCAGCGTCCTTCGATCAGGCCGAGGGTGGGACAGCGCCGCCCGCAGGGCGACGCGGCGGTGCGGGACGGACCGGCGGCGTCGTAGCGTCGCCGGAATTCTGGTTCTTGGCCAGGCCGACCATCTCGCCGATGCCGGCGATGGTGCCGACCAGGGCGCCCATTTCCGCAGGCACGATGACGGTGCGCTGCTGCGGGCTGCGGGCCAGTTCGGCGAAGGCTTCGACGTACTTTTGGGCGATGAAGTAGTTGATGGCGTTCACGTCGCCGCGCGCGATGGCTTCCGACACCATGGCGGTCGCTTTTGCTTCCGCCTGGGCTTCGCGTTCACGAGCCTCGGCGTCGCGGAAAGCGGCTTCCTTGCGGCCTTCGGCCTGAAGAATGGCGGCCTGTTTGGCGCCTTCGGCGCGCGCGATCGCGGCCTGTTTCTCGCCCTCCGCCTCAGTGATGATGGCGCGCTTTTCACGCTCCGCCTTCATCTGGCGAGCCATGGCGTTCGTGATGTCGACAGGTGGAGTAAGGTCCTTGATCTCGATCCTGTTGACCTTGACGCCCCAGGGTTCCGTCGCAGCGTCGATGACCGTCAGCAATCGCGTGTTGATCGAATCGCGTTGAAAAAGAACCTCGTCCAGTTCCATTGAACCGACGACCGTTCGCAGGTTGGTCATGCAAAGCTGGGTGATTGCGTAAGGAAGGTTCTCGACCCGGTAAGCGCCCGCCGAGGCGTTCATCACTTGAATGAACACAATCGCATCGACCTTCACCATGGCGTTGTCCTTAGTTATGACCTCTTGGGTCGGGACGTCCAGTACCTGCTCCATCATGTTCATGCGGCGACCGACCCGCTCCACGAACGGGGTCAGGAAGCCGATGCCGGGGCTCAGCGTCTTGGTGTATTTGCCGAAGCGTTCGACCGTGAATTCACGCCCTTGCGGCACGATCTTGATCACGCTGATCAAGAGCACGATGGCGAGAAGCAACACTACGCCGGCGAATATGGTGGTGACGTCCATTCAGATCCTCCCTGAGGCGGTCAGCCTACGCGCTGGACGCGAGCGGCGCCATAGAAACCGGACGAGCTGATCGAGGCTAAGGTTCGCGCTTGACCCGCCAGGCCGCCAGCCGGACGCTGACGTCACGCTCGATGTCGCCGTAGAACAGGTTGTAGGGGACGATCTTGCGCCGATCCGCCCAGCTTCCGCCGGCGGTCAGAAAGTCCGCGTCGGGTGCGCTATGCCACAGCAGGCCGCCGCGACATTCGGTCGAAATCAGTCGCCCGGTCAGGGCTGGGCGCGCCCCCCACTCCAGCCCCGTCGCATTGGTCGCCCCGCTGTGCTGGCGAGCTTCGGCGCGCGGCTGTTGCGTCGCTCCGGTCACCGGGTTGACGCAGATCGGCGCGGTCGTCAGCCCGACCAGCTCGCCCCGGTCGTTCCATTCCAACGCCCGCCGCAGCTTGCGCCGCGCCGCCGGTTCGTCGCCGTCCTCGACCGAAGACCAGGCGACGATACAGCCTGTCTCGTCCGACGCGTCGCAGGGCGCGACCCTCTGCTGGAACATCTCGCGACTGACCAAGGTCTCGATCAGATAGGCCGCAACCAGCCGATCCTTGAGCTTTGGATCGGAGCTAAGCGCGTCGCGCACCAGTAGCGCGGACAATTCGCCGCCCTGCTCGACCCCGGCGATCACGATCGGACCGGTCTGGTGATTGCGTAGCCAAATCGCGAATGCCGCCTTCACATCCCCATAGGCGAAGGCCCGCGCCTCACGCGCATCGTCGCGCAGGGTCAGCCGCGTATAGAGGCTGGCCTGGCGATAAAGCGGCGCGCTGACCTTGCCTTCCCTGGCGAACGGCGAGGCGTAGTTCGGAAGGACGACGCGACGAAGATAGGCGTTCGCCCGTGCATCATCGATGGGGCCGTTCCACTCCGCGCCGCCGTCGAAGGTGGTCGGCATGACGAAGAAGACCGACGCGCGGTCCGGCGCGCCTTCGTCCATCAACGCCCAGGACGACGCCGATCGATAATCCGGCGCGGGCGGCGGCTTGTAGGTCTGGAACGGCACCTGGGGGTCTAACCCCGCCCGCAGGATATCTCCGCTCCAGACCGCCACGGCGGCGGTTAGGACGAAGACGGCGGCGAAGCCCGCATAGCCGACCCATTGCCTGAAGGTCAGCCGGCGCATCAGCGGTAGGGATCAGAGGTGGAGAGGAAGTCCTGCACGTAACGTCGCACGCCCTCTTCCAGCGGCGTGGACTGGCCCTCGAACCCGGCGGCCCGAATCCGGTCCATCCGGGCTTCGGTGAAATACTGGTACCGGTCGCGAATGACCTCGGGCATGTCGATATATTCGATCGACGGCTCCTTGCCGGCGGCGGCGAAGGTGGCGCGCGCCAGATCGGCGAACGACCGCGCCTGACCGGACCCGGCGTTGAAGATGCCGGACACCTCGGGCGATTGCAGCAGGAACTCGATGATATCGACCACGTCGTCGACGTAGACGAAGTCGCGCAGTTGGCCGCCGTCGGGATAGTTCGGATTGTGCGACCGGAACAGGCTGACCGCCTCGCCCGCCTCGACCTTGGGCCAGATCTGGGCCACGACCGACTTCATCCCGCCCTTGTGCCCCTCGTTCGGCCCATAGACGTTGAAGAACTTCAGTCCGGCCCACTGGCGCGGCGCCTGGCCGCGACCCGATTGGCGCACGGCATGCTGATCGAACAGCATTTTTGAATATCCATAGGCGTTTAGCGGCCGAAGCTTCGACAGAGACTCCGCATCGTCGTCGTCATTGAAGCCCGTCTCACCGTCGCCGTAGGTGGCGGCCGAGGATGCGTAGATCATCCTGGCATCCCGGATCGTGCACCAGTCCCACAGGTCTCGCGACAGGGTGAAGTTCGTGCGCAGGATCAGGTCGGCGTCCGGCTCGGTCGTCGAAGAGATGGCGCCCATGTGCACGACAGCCTCGATCCGCTCGGCGTGACGCTCCAACTGTTCGAACAGTTCCTCGGGCGACCAGAAGTCGGCGATGGCGTGTTTGGCGACGTTCTTCCATTTGGCCAGGTCGGCGTTCTCCAGCCGATCGCAGACCACGACGTCATAGGCCGTCTCGGCCGTTAGGCGCGCCACGATGTTCGAGCCGATGAAGCCGGTGCCGCCGGTGACGACGATCATGCGAGGCGTCATTGCTGGGATCCTGTGGTCATCTTCTCGATCGTTCGAGTAGTCGAATAGCCATCTTTGAAATCGGCCAGCTTGACCTCTCCGCCCCAGCTCTCGACCAGATCGCCGCCGACCACGCCCTCGCGGGTATAATCCGAGCCCTTGATCAGCACATCGGGTCTCAGCCGTTCGATCAAGGCGACCGGCGTGGGATCGTCGAAACTGGTCACGCGATCAACGCTGGCCAGGCCACCGATGACGACCGCCCGGCTGTCCAGATCGTTGACCGGCCGGCCATCGCCTTTCAGCCGCTTGACCGAGGCGTCGGTGTTCAGCGCCACCACCAACCGGTCGCACCAGCTGCGCGCCTGGGCCAGATAGGCGACATGGCCCCGGTGCAGAATGTCGAAACATCCGTTGGTGAAGCCGACCTTCAGCCCCTGACGCCGCCAGGCCTCGACCTCGGCCGCCAGCTCATCCAGCGGCGTCACCTTGGCGACGGCGGCGGTGGCATGTTGGCTCAGTTCGGCCTCGATCAGTTCGGCCGGCGTGACCACGGCCGTCCCGGCCTTTCCGACCACCACGCCTGAGGCCAGGATGGCGAACTCCACCGCCGTCTCCAGCGACGCTCCGGCGCCCAGGGCCAGGCCTATGGCCGCCAGACAGGTATCCCCGGCGCCCGAGACGTCGAACACCTCGCGCGCCCGTCCAGGGAAATGCTTCACAGATTCCCCGCGCCGAGCCAGGCTCATGCCCTTGCCCGCGCGCGTCACGATCACGGCCTTTGAGGTCGTGCCGGCCAGCAGCGCCTTCAGCGCCGTTTCGACCTCGGCGTCCGTCCCGATTGGGAGGCCCGTAGCGCCGGCCAGTTCCGAAGCGTTGGGCTTGATCACATCGACCGCCCCATAGCGGGCGAAGTCTCGTCCCTTGGGATCGACCACGACCGGCGCGCCTGACGCCTTCGCCGCAGCCAAGGCCGAACCGATCAGCGCGTCGCCGACCACGCCCTTGGCATAGTCAGACAAAAGATAGACGGAAGCACCCGTAAACGCGTTGGAATTATAGATAGAAACTGGTGCAGCTTCGTCGTCCAACCGCAACAACTGCTGCCCCGCCGAGACGAACCGCGTCTTGACGATGGTCGCAGCCCCTGCGGGACGGGCCAGGGCGTCCTCGATACGCGGCTCGGCGGCGATCAGAGCGGTCAGCTCAGCGCCCGCCGCATCATCTCCGACCACGGCGCCCAGACGGGCCACACCGCCCAAGGCCGCGATGTTGCGCGCCACATTGCCGACGCCGCCGGGCATGGCGACGGTGCGGGCGGCGCGCAGCACAGGGATCGGCGCCTCGGGCGAGATGCGGCTGACCTCGCCATAGACGTAGCGGTCCAGCATCAGATCGCCGACGCAGGCGATCTTCAGGCCGCGCACGCGCTCCAGCAGGCTTTGCAGGGCGCCCAGGTCCAGGGTGTCAGACATGGGTCCGACCTAGAGGATTCAGGCGGCCTGCGCCACCGGCGCCTTGGCCCCGATCTTGATGGCCAGGTCGTCGAAGGCGATCAGTTGCGCGGCCAGGGCTTCGAACTGGTCCAGCGGCACCATGTTGGGGCCGTCAGACGGCGCATTGTCCGGATCCGGGTGCGTCTCCACGAAGACCGCATCCACGCCGACTGAGACGGCGGCGCGGGCTAGGACCGGCACGAACTCGCGCTGACCGCCCGACGACGTGCCCTGCCCGCCGGGCTGCTGCACGCTGTGGGTCGCATCGAACACGACGGGGCAGCCTATCTCACGCAGAACCGGCAGCGCCCGCATGTCGCTGACCAGGGTATTGTAGCCGAAGCTGGCGCCCCGCTCGCAGGCCATGACGTTGGGATTGCCCGCCCCGACCACCTTGGCGATGACGTTCTTCATGTCCCAGGGGGCCAGGAACTGACCCTTCTTGATGTTGATCGCCTTGCCGGTCGCGGCAGCGGCCAGCAGCAGGTCGGTCTGGCGGCTGAGGAAGGCCGGAATCTGCAGCACATCGACAACCTCGCCCACCGGACCGCACTGGGCCTCGGAGTGGACGTCGGTCAGGGTAGGCAGGCCCGTCACCTCGCGAATCTCGGCGAAGATCGGCATGGCCTCCTTCAGGCCGATACCGCGCGCGGCGCTGGCGCTGGTGCGGTTCGCCTTGTCGAAACTGGTCTTGTAGATGATCCCGACGTTCAGCCGCTCGCCGATTTCCTTCAGCGCATGGGCCGTTTCCAGTGCGTGCTGACGGCTCTCCATCTGGCAGGGACCGGCGATGAAGGCGATTCTTGCACCGCCCCCGATGACGACAGGCGTCCGAAGACCTTCGGACAACGTAATGACAGCGTTGGGTCGGCTCACGGGGCGGCTCTTTCGAAGTTCGGGTGTTGTGGAGGCGGCGTTTGCCGCAGCTATTGGGCCATCAGGTGGCGCTCTGAACGGTTGAGCGCAAGTTATCACGGAGTTCGCCCGCGTGGCCACCAAGCCTGTCATCCTCTGGTTCCGCCGCGACCTGCGCCTGCACGACAACCCTGCCCTGAACCAGGCCGCCGAGACCGGACGGCCGATCCTTCCGGTCTTCATCCTGGATCAGAGCCCCGACCGACCCACTGGCGCGGCATCGCTGTGGTGGCTCGACAAGTCGCTGAGGGCGCTCGACGCGACGCTTCAGGCGCGGGGTTCGCGGTTGATTTTGCGCAGCGGCGATTCGCTGGTCCAGCTCCAGAGCCTGATCGACGAGACCGACGCCGACGTGGTCTTCATGAACCGGCTGTTCGAACCGCAGGCGTTCGAACGCGACGCCGAAATCGCCCATGCGCTGAAAGCCGACGCCATCGACTGCCGGGGCTTCAACGGTTCCCTGCTGTGCCGGCCTGGCGCCGTGCTGAACGGCACGGGCGGTCCCTACAAGGTCTTCACCCCATTCCTGAAGGCGCTTCTGGCCAAGTCGGAGCCGCCCGCGCACACGACCGGCCTGCGCGTGATCGACACGCCAGCCGCCGTCGAGAGCGAATCGATCGACGACTGGAAACTGCATCCCACAGGACCGGACTGGTCCAAAGGCTTCGACTGGACGCCGGGCGAAGACGGCGCCTCCGCCGCCCTGTCCGACTTCATCGCCCATGGGCTGAAGACTTACGCCGTCGGCCGCGACTATCCCGACCGTCCGGCCACTAGCCGCCTGTCGCCACACCTGCACTGGGGCGAGATCAGTCCGTGGCGCGCTGTCGAGCGGGCGCGCGATGCGGCGGATACGGGCAAGGTCACTGCCGCCGAGGCCGAGAAATTCGTCGCCGAGATCGGTTGGCGCGATTTCTCCGCCCACCTGCTCCACCATTTCCCGACCATGCCCGAGTGCGCCTTCCGCCCCGAGTATGACGCCATGCCCTGGCGTGACGATCCCGAAGGGCTGGAGGCCTGGAAGCACGGCCGCACGGGCTATCCCCTGGTCGATGCCGGGATGCGACAACTGTGGGCGACCGGCTGGATGCACAATCGCGTGCGGATGGTCGTCGCCTCTTTCCTGATCAAACACCTGCTGGTCGACTGGCGCGAGGGAGAGGCCTGGTTCTGGGACACGCTGGTCGATGCCGATCTGGCCAGCAATGTGCAGAACTGGCAGTGGGTCGCCGGGTCCGGCGCCGACGCCTCGCCGTATTTCCGCATCTTCAATCCTATCGCCCAGGGCGAGAAGTTCGACGCCAAGGGCGGCTATGTCCGCCGCTGGGTTCCCGAACTGCGCGCCCTGCCCGACCGCTGGCTCCAGGCCCCCTGGACCGCTCCGGCCGAGGTGCTGCGCGACGCCGGCGTCAGGCTTGGCAAGGACTATCCCAACCCCATCTTGGATCATGGCCAAGCTCGCGCCCGCGCCCTCGACGCCCTCAAGACGGTGTCGGGACGCGGCGACGACACGACCGACCGTGATTGACGCGTAGAAAGGTTCATCATGAGTCTCGCCACGACCGACATAGAGGCCGCCGCCGCCAGGACGCCCCGCGTCTTTGCGATGCTGCTCCGCCTGCTCGCCTCCAACTGGACCTTCGGGCGCCTGACGGTGCATCTGCCCAACGGCGAGGCCCATGTGCTGGAAGGCAGACAGCCCGGCCCCAGCGGCGTGATGCACGTCAAGGATTATGGCTTCGCGCGCCGTGTCCTGGCCGCCGGCGACATCGGGTTCGCCGAGGGCTATATGGCTGGCGAATGGGACAGCCCGCATCTGCCCGCCCTGCTGGAGACTCTGGTCGATAATTACGACCACATCCGCCGCCTGTTCGACGGCAACTGGCTGATGATGGCGGTCAACTGGTTGTCGCACCGCAGCAAGCGCAACAGCCGCACAGGGTCGAAAAAGAACATCCACGCCCATTACGACCTGGGCAACGCCTTCTATCTGAACTGGCTGGACACCTCGATGACCTATTCGTCGGCGCGTTTCAGTCGCGAGGACGAGACGCTGGAAGCAGGCCAGCGCGAGAAATACGCCAGCCTGGCCCGTATGATGGACATTAAGCCCGGCATGTCGGTCTTGGAGATCGGCTGCGGGTGGGGCGGTTTCGCCGAGTTCGCCGCGCGCGAGATTGGCGCGAACGTCACCGGCATCACCATCTCGAAAGAGCAGCACGACTTCGCGCAACAACGGCTGTTCAATGCAGGTCTGGCGGATCGGGCCAAGATCGAGCTGGTTGATTACCGCGACGTCCAGGGCCAGTTCGACCGCGTCGCCTCCATCGAAATGTTCGAGGCGGTCGGCAAGGAATATTGGCCCGCCTATTTCGACAAGGTCCGCGATGTCCTCAAGCCGGGCGGTGTCGCGGGGCTGCAGATCATCACTATCCAGGATGTCCTGTTCGAGGAATACAACGCCCGCACCGACTTCATCCAAAAATATGTCTTCCCTGGCGGCATGCTGCCGTCGGAGGAGAGACTGGCGCCCGTAACTTCGGCGGCAGGCCTGTCATGGCAGGCCGTCGAGCGGTTCGGTCTCGACTATGCTTCCACTCTGAAACGCTGGGACGAGCGCTTTCAGGCAAGTTGGTCCGAAATCAGCAGGATTCCCGGTTTCGACGAGCGTTTCCGGCGGCTATGGCGCTTCTATCTCGCCTATTGCGAAGCCGGGTTCCGATCCGGCCGCACCGACGTCATCCAACTGGCCCTGTCCCGACCATGAGCTTTTTGATTTCCACCGAAGATCTCGCCATTCGTTTGGACGAGCCCGGCCTACGCATCGTGGATGGCAGTTGGCATCTGGACGGCCGGGACGCGCGTGCCGACTTTGAGCGGACCCACATTCCCGGCGCGGTTTTCTTTGATCTGGATGCCGTGTCCGACCGCGACAGCCCCCTGCCCCACATGATGCCGTCGCCGCAATCGTTCGCGGCCTCGGTCGGCGTTCTTGGAATCGGCAGCGACGACCGGATCGTCGTCTATGACACGGCCGGCCTGTTCTCGGCGGCCCGCGTCTGGTGGATGCTGAAGACGATGGGCGCCAAGCAGGTTCAAGTGCTGGACGGCGGCCTCCCGCGTTGGCTGGCGCAGGGCCGACCGGTACAGACCGGCGGGTCGAAAGCCGTCGCGACCAACTTCGAGGCCACAGAACTCGGTGAGGCCATTGCCTCGCTCAATGACGTTCGAGACGCCTTGGCCCAAGGTATCCAGGTCGTCGATGCGCGCGGCGCTGCGCGCTTCAGCGGTCAGGCCGCCGAACCCCGCCCTGGCGTGCGCAGCGGTCATATGCCGGGCGCGCTCAACTTGCCCTACGGCCGCCTGCTGAACGAGAACGGCACGATGAAGCGCGGTGCGGCCTTGGCACAAGCCTTCGTCGAGGCTGGCGTGGACATAGACCGGCCCATCGTCACCACATGCGGCTCCGGCGTCACCGCCGCCATCCTGACCCTGGGCTTGGCAGAACTGGACCGACCGTCAAAACTATACGACGGTTCATGGTCCGAATGGGGCGCCCGCTCGGACACCCCGGTCGAAACCGGCTGAGGGTCAGACCGGCGACGCCACGGGAACGACATCGTCGGCTTCGAGGGCGTCGTCCTCTTCGCCACGCGAGACCACGGTCGCCAGCACCAGATCGCCGGTGACGTTCAGGGTCGTGCGGCACATGTCCAGGAAACGATCGACGCCCAGGATCAGGCCGATCCCCTCCGGCGGCACCTTCACCATCACCAGGATCATGGCCACCACCGGCAGCGATCCGGCCGGCACACCCGCCGTGCCGATCCCGCCCAGTATGCAGACCAGCATCACGATGACCTGCTGGGTGATGGTCAGATCGACGCCGAAGAATTGGGCCAGGAACAGAACCGTCACCCCCTCGAACAGGGCCGTGCCGTTCTGGTTGGCGGTGGCGCCGACCGTCAGCACGAAGCGGGCGATCTTGCGCGGCAGCTTCAGCTCTTCCTCGGCTGCTTTCAGCGACACCGGCAGCGAGGCGTTGGACGAGGCGGTCGAGAAGGCCACCACCATCGGCTCACGCACGCCCTTGAAGAAGGCGATGGGCGAGCGCCCGCCCAGGATCCAGATCACCAGCGGATAGACCACGAACATATGGATCGCCATGGCGCCCACGGCGACACCCACATAGGCCGCCAGCCGCACCAGCAGATCCCATCCGAACAGAGCCGCCAGGTTGAACATCAGGCAGGCGATGGCGATGGGGGCCAGTTTGATGAAGAGGTTGATCAGCTTCATCGTGACTTCGAAAATGCCCTCGATCACCTGCTGAAGCCGGTCGGTCGCAGGCGACTTGGCCATCACCAGGCCGATGCCGAAGAACAGGGCGAACACCATCACCGGCAGGATCTGGTTCTCGGCTGCGGCCGTGAAGACGTTCGACGGAATCAGCTCCAGGAAGAAGTCGCCAAGCTGGATGGTCTCGGGCGCCCCGCGCACGATGCCGGCCGCGCCATCGCGGCCCTGCTCCAGCAGCTGTTGCGCCAGCACGGGATCGACGCCCCGTCCGGGTTGGAACACGTTGACCATGACCAGGCCGATCACCACAGCGATGCTGGACACCAGTATGGTCAGCACCAGGGTCTTGATCCCCGCGCGTCCCAGCGAGCTGAGATCGCCCATCTCCGCCACCCCGACCACCAGGGCCGAGAACAGCAGGGGGATGACCATCATGAACAGCAGGCGCAGGAAGATCTGACCCAACGGCCCTGTGACGTTGTCCGTCAGCCAGACGACCCAGCCCGTGTCAGCGCCCAGCGTCAGATTGACGAGGAGACCGCCGCCCAGACCCACGGCGAAACCGATCAGCATCAGCCAGTGCAGCGCGAGGCCGCCACGTTTCGTCTCGGTCATCTATCCCCCAAGGAAGCGATACAAGCGTCGGCGCTTATCGGATCGGCAGACCATAGATCAAGCCAGCCGGGCGCGCGTTCCATTGTGCGTTCAAACCGCGCGCCAGGTCGAGCGCCGATTGCGACCCCAGATTCCGCTCAAAAATCTCGCCGTAATTGCCGACCGCCCCGACGGCATCCCTGGCCCAGGTCTTGGACAAGCCCAGCATGGGTCCGAACTCGCCCTCGACGCCCAGCAAACGGCGCACGCGCGGGTCAGTCGCAGTCTTCGCCTGCGACTCGACATTGACCTCCGTGACCCCCAGCTCCTCGGCCAACATCAGGGCATTCAGGGTCCATCGCACCGTCGAAGCCCATCGTTCGTCGCCCGCCTTGACGACCGGTCCCAGCGGCTCCTTGGACACCACATCCGACAGGATCACATGTTCGTTGGGGTTGGTTAGAATGGTCCGCGCGGCGGCCAGGGCGGAGATGTCGGCGCTGAAGGCGTCGCAGTCTTCGCGGCCATAGGCGTCGCGCGCCGCCTCTTCGGTTTCGAAGACGACAGGCCGATATTCCACGCCGCGCGAGCGGAAATAATCGGCGGCGTTGGCTTGCGAGGTGGAGCCGGACTGCACGCACACCCGCGCCCCGTTCAGCTCGGTCGCGCTGTTCAGGTTCAGCGCGCGCCGAACTAGGAAGCCCTGGCCGTCATAATAGTTGATCCCGGCGAAGACGAACCCCTCGCCGGCGTCTCGGCTCATGGTCCAGGACGAGTTGCGCCACAGCACGTCAATCCGGCCGTCGTTCAGCGCCGCGAACCGATCCGACGCCGACAATGGCACGAACCGCACGGCATTGGCATCGCCCAGCACGGCTGCCGCCGTGGCGCGACAGAAGTCCACGTCGAATCCCCGCCACTGACCGCGATTGTCCGTATAGGCGAACCCGACCAGTCCCTGATGGACGCCGCAGTTCAGGCGTCCCCGCCGCTTGATCGCCGCCAGGGTCTGGCTTTCGGGGACGGCGCTTGGCGTGGTCGTGGTCGACGCAACAACTGTCTTCTCAGGCGTCGGATCGGCGTCCTGCCGCCCGCACGCGGCCGTCAGCAGCACCGCCGCCATCGCTCCGATCATCCAGCACCGCATCGCGTTTCAATCCCTCGCCGCTTGCGCCCCGCTGGCTTTAGAGGCCTTTAGGCCCCGATCCGCAACCCATCGGAAACGCCATGTCGCCGCATTCGGACCGCACCCGCCTGATCGCCGCCGCCACACGTCGAGGTCAGGGTCGTCGCGGCGTCAATCCACCCATCGAGCGCGCCTCGACCATGCTCAGCGACACTGCCGCCGTCATGCGCGACGAGACGGATGGTCCGACCTATGGCCTCAGCGGAACCAGCGCCGCCCGTGATCTTCGCCGCGCCCTGGCCGATCTGGAGGGCGCGAAGGATGCCTTTCTGGTCGCCTCCGGCCTGGCGGCCGTCACCGTTCCCCTGCTGGCCCTGCTACGGCCGGGCGACGAGGTGATCACCACGGACGCTGTCTATGGCCCGACACGCCGCTTCCTCAGCCGCTATCAGGCCGCGCGCGGCGTCACGACCCGGTTCCTTCCCGCCGACGCCGACGCGGCGGCCATCGTCGTCGCCTTGGGCGATCGAACGCGACTGGTGCTGATGGAATCGCCGTCATCCCTGACGTTCGAAATGGTCGATGTCGCCGCCGTGGCCCAAACCTGCCGAGCGCGAGGCGTCCTGACGGTGGTCGACAATACCTGGGCCGCCGGCCTGGCTTATCGCCCGCTGGCCCACGACGTGGATGTCAGCGTCCAGGCCGTCACCAAATACGTCGGCGGACACTCGGACGTGCTCATGGGCAGTATCGCCTCGAACGACCCCGCCTGCCTGCGCGCCATCGGCGACACCATCGAGGACCTGGGCTGGCATGTGTCGCCCGACGACGCCTGGCTGGCGCTGCGCGGCCTTCGGACCCTGCCGCTGCGCTATGCGGAACAGGCGCGGTCGGGGCTGACCGTCGCGGAATGGCTGCAAGCGCGGCCCGAGGTTTCCCGCGTCCTCTACCCGCCCCTGCCCGGCTCGACCGGCCACGACCTGTGGCGGCGGGATTTCACCGGTGCGGCGTCTCTGATGGGCGTGATCATGAAGGGCGGCGACAAGGCGGCGGGTGAGGCCCTCCTGAACGCCCTCAGCCTGTTCGGTCTCGGCTATTCCTGGGGCGGGTTCGAAAGTCTGATCACCCACGAGACCCATCAGATGCCCTATCGCGACCATCCGCCCGTGCTGGAGGGCGAACTGATCCGCATCCATGTCGGACTGGAAGACCCCGCCGACCTGATCGTCGATCTGGAACGGGGCCTCGCCGCCTTCACCGCCGCACTCACGGTTCCTTAAGCGACGCAAAGGACTGTGCGCCCGTGCGCGAACCGCCCGTTCAGATTCAGGATGATTCGCCGCCGCTGTGGGAACAGTGGGCGGCCGGTTTCGTCGTCTTCATGCTGACAGGCGCCCTGATCGCCCCCGTGATCGCGCCGACCCAGGTCGAGACGCCGATCCTGCGGTTCATCTGGTTGCCGGTCTATGCCGTCATCGCGGGCCTGATCGTCTTTCGGTTCGATAAGGTCATTCGCGCCTGGCCCGCCTGGCTGATGATGTTCGGCCTGGTCGCCCTGTGTTTCGTGTCGAAATACTGGTCGATCGACCCCGGCGTGACCGAGCGCCGCGTGATCGCCATGGCCATCAACAGCGCCTTCGCCATCTATCTGGGCGCCCGATTCCGCGACGACGCCCTGTCTCGCGTCCTGATGTACACCTGTCTGGTGATGGCTGTCGGCAGCCTTCTCATGGTGTTCGGCTATCCCAAGGTGGGCGTGCACCAGTTCGACAACGCCGGCCTTTGGCGCGGTCTCTGGTACGAGAAGAACCAGATGGGGCTGGTCATGGTGATCGGCGCCGTTTCGGCCGCCGCGACCCTGGCCGCCGATCATATCGCCGGACGCAGCAACCGTTTCTGGGTGTGCCTGCTGACGCTGGGCCTGACCACGCTCTTGGTGCTCGCCACCCAATCCAAGACATCGCTCCTTTGCTGGGGCCTGGGCCTTGGCATGGTCGGCGGCTGGTGGACGCTGAAACAGGGCGGCGCCGTGATCACGGTCGCCGGAATCTGGCTGGGCGTCATCACGGCGGCGGCGGCCACCTGGCTGTGGAACTCCGATTCCGCCGCCATCCTGGAAGCTCTCGGCAAGGATCCGTCCCTGACTGGGCGCACCCTGATCTGGGAAGCCTTGATGCGTAAGGTCGCCGAGCGTCCTTGGACCGGCTACGGCTTCAGCGCCTTCTGGGGCGTGGACTCCATTCCCGCTCGCGAAATCCGCATCGAGACCCAATGGCCCGTGCCGTCGGCCCACAACGGCTGGATCGACCTGCTGGTCCAGTTGGGCTGGCCCGGCGCGGTGGCGGTCGGCGCCGTCATGGCGATCTCGGCGATCCTGATCGTCGCGCGGCTGAACGGCCACGGCGCGCGCGAGGGCTATTGGAGCATCGCCTATCTGACCGTCTTCGCAGCGCTGAGCCTGTCGGAGAGCGTCCTGCTGACCCACGCCAACTTGCCTTGGATCCTGATGCTGGCGATCATGGCGCGCGCCGTGACCTTCGATCCTGCCCCTGTTCGTGCGCCGCTTGCTCGACCGGCCTCACGGGCCTACCAGACCCGCTCCCGAATCGCCTCAGACTATGTGAATGGCCGCCGACCTCTTCGCTTTTGATGACGAACCCGAAGCTCGCAAACCCGAGCCTCCCAAACCCGTGGCCGTGAAACCGCCCGAGGCGCCGCTCGCGCCTGCGCCATCCCCTGCCCCGACCGCAGCCGCTGCGCCGACGGCCGGCAGCGCCAACGCATATTCGGCCTCCTCCATTGAGGTGCTGGAGGGGCTGGAGCCCGTCCGCAAACGCCCCGGCATGTATATCGGCGGCACCGACGAGCGCGCCCTGCACCACCTGTTCGCCGAAGTCCTGGACAACGCCATGGACGAGGCGGTGGCCAAACACGCCAAGCTGATCACCGTGGATCTGGACGCCGAGGGCTATCTGTCGGTGCGTGACGACGGCCGCGGCATCCCGGTCGATCCGCACCCCAAACACCCCGGCAAGTCGGCGCTGGAAGTTGTCATGACCGTCCTACACTCAGGCGGCAAGTTCTCGGGCAAAGCCTATGAAACTTCAGGTGGTTTGCACGGCGTCGGCGTCTCGGTCGTCAACGCCCTGAGCGAAAACGTCGAGGTCACCGTCTGGCGCGACGGCTTCGAATGGAAACAGGCCTTCAGCCGCGGCGCCGTCTTGGCCCCGATCCAGCAGATCGGCCCGTCCAAGAAGCGCGGCACCCTGATCCGCTTCAAACCCGACGACGAAATCTTCGGCATGGGCGCGGCCTTCAAACCCGCCCGTCTGTTCCGTATGGCCCGCTCCAAGGCCTATCTGTTCCGTGGCGTGGAGATCCGGTGGACCTGCGCGCCCGAGCGGATCACCGACGCCACCCCGACCCAGGCCAGCCTGCACTTCCCCGGCGGCCTGGCCGACGCCTTGGTCGACCGGATTGGCGAACTGGACACCGTCACCCCCACCTTCGCCGGCCGCGCCGAGCGCCAGGGCGAGGCGGGCGCCTTCGAATGGGCCGTCACCTGGTCGCCCATCGGTTTCGGCGAATCCGACGGCTTCATCCAGTCCTACTGCAATACCGTCTCCACCCCCGACGGCGGCACGCACGAGGCCGGCTTCCGCGCCGCCCTGGTCAAGGGTCTGAAATCCTACGGCGAACTGACCAATGAGAAGCGCGCCGCCATCATCACGGCCGAAGACGTCATCGCCAATGCCGGCGCCCTGATCAGCGTCTTCATCCGCAATCCCGAGTTCCAGGGCCAGACCAAGGACCGCCTGTCTTCGCCCGAGGGCACGCGCATCGTGGAGCAGCTGCTCCGCGACCCGCTGGATCACTGGCTGACCGAGAGCCCCAAACAGGCCAACGCCCTGCTCGGCTTCGTCGTGGATCGCGCCGAGGATCGTCTGCGCCGTCGCAAGGACAAGGAGGTCCAGCGCGCCGCCGCCACACGCAAGCTGCGCCTGCCGGGCAAGCTGTCCGACTGCAGCCGTCAGTCAGCTCAGGGCACCGAACTCTTCATCGTCGAAGGCGATTCGGCCGGCGGCTCGGCCAAACAGGCGCGCGACCGCACGACCCAGGCTATCCTGCCCCTGCGCGGCAAGATCCTGAACGTCGCCTCGGCCACAGCGGACAAGCTGCGCCAGAACGTCGAACTGTCCGATCTGGCGCTCGCCATGGGCGTCCAGCCGGGCAATCGTTTCAACATCGACGACCTGCGATACGAGCGGATCGTCATCATGACCGACGCCGACGTGGACGGCGCTCACATCGCGGCCCTGCTGATCACCTTCTTCTACCGCGTCATGCCCGAGACCATCCGCCAAGGCAGGGTCTTCATGGCCCTGCCGCCGCTGTACCGGATTTCGGCTGGCCCCTTGAGCGAATACGCTCGCGACGACGCCCACCGCGACGAACTGATGGCCACAATCTTCAAGGGCAAGAAGACCGAGATCGGCCGCTTCAAGGGCCTGGGCGAAATGATGGCCTCCCAGCTCAAGGAGACCACCATGGATCCCAGGAAGCGGACCCTGGCCCGGATCACCGTGCCGGACGCCGAGACCGACATCGAGGACCTGGTCGAACGCCTGATGGGCAAGCGCGCCGACGCCCGTTTCCAGTTCATTCAGGAAAACGCGCAGTTCGTGAAAGAAGAACTCGACGTCTGAGGCCCTCGCGGCCCTTCCACCGAACGACGCCGCCTGACAAAAGGGGGCATGCAGACGCCCGCCCCCTCCTCCGCCGTGCTCGACGAACTGAAGGCCGCGCTGGGGCCGGGCGGCTGGACCCAGGATCCCGACGTCATCGCGCCGTCGCTGACCGAATGGCGCAACCGCTGGACCGGCAATACGCCGATCCTGCTGACCCCGCGTTCGGTGGAGGAAACGGCGAAGGCCGTGACGATCTGCGCGCGCGAAGGCGTCGCCATCACGCCTCATGGCGGAGGCACGGGCCTGGTCGGCGGCCAGATTCCCTTCGGCGAAGTCCTGCTGTCCACCCGCAAGATGCGAGCCGTCCGCGACGTGACCCCGCTGGACGACGCCATGACGGTCGAGGCCGGCCTGACCCTGTTGGAAGCCCAGCAGGCGGCGACGGCGGCGGGCCGCTATTTTCCGCTCAGCCTTGCGGCCGAAGGATCGGCCACCATCGGCGGCGTCATATCGACCAACGCCGGCGGCACCCAGGTTCTGCGCTACGGCATGATGCGCGATCTGGTGCTGGGCCTTGAGGCCGTCATGCCCAACGGCGAAATCTTCCGTGGCCTGAAGCGTCTGCGCAAGGACAACACCGGCTACGACCTGAAACAGCTGCTGATCGGCGCCGAGGGCACCTTGGGCGTCGTCACCGCCGCCACCCTGAAACTGTTCCCGATCATGCGTTCGCGCGCCGTCGCGATCGTCGGCTTGGAAACCGCCGCCGCCTCGGTCGAACTGCTGGCCCGCGCCAAGGCCGAGACCGGTGGCGGGGTAGAGGCCTTCGAGCTGATGAAGAGGCTGGGCATGGCGTTGGTGCTCAAGAATATCCCCGATACCCGTGAGCCGCTGGACTCGACGCCGGACTGGTACGTCCTGATCGAGATCGCCTCGGGCACACCCGGCGGCGCCGAGGCCCAGATGGAAGCCCTGCTGGAAGTCGCCTTCGAGGAAGGCCTGATCACCGACGCGGCTATCGCCCAGAACGACACCCAGCGCGCCGCCTTCTGGCGCCTGCGTGAGGAGCATTCGGCGGCGCTGAAGCCCGAAGGCGGCGGCTGGAAACACGATGTTTCCGTCCCCATCAGCCGCATCGCCGAATTCATCGACGAGGCTTCCGCCGCCGTCGAACGCTTCCACCCCGGCGCCCGCATCTCGGTCTTCGGTCACGTCGGCGACGGCAACCTGCATTACGACATCCTGCCGGGCGTCGGTCAGGACATCCCCGCCTTCATCGGTCGCTGGAAGGAAGGCTCCCAAGTCGTTCACGACGTTGTGGGATCCTACGACGGTTCGATCTCGGCCGAGCACGGCCTGGGCAGGCTCAAGACCGAAGAGGTCAAGCGCTACAAATCCCCCGTTGAGATCGAAACCATGGCCGCCATCCGCCGCGCCATCGACCCCAAACGGATCATGAACCCGGCCGTTCTGTTCTGACCTAGATTCGTCTGGTCATGTTGGCCGCAAGGGCCGCCTTCAGGTGATCGGCGCGCGCTTGAGAGAGCTGCCCCTGCATGCCCCGCGCCGTCGGCGCGAGATGTGCGCCAGGCGTCTTTCCTGCGTCGAAGACGAAGGCGTCGAACATGCTGCGCCACGCCTCACGTTGTTCAGGCGGCAAATCCCGAACCCCCAGCATGGCGTGGATCAGCGCTTCCATCGGTCGAAGCTGAGCCGGAGCCGTGTTCCACCAATAGTTCACCAGCATGGCGAAACTGTCGAACGACTGGACGTGGTGCCACCACATATAGGGAATGTAGAGCGCGTCGCCGGGCTCAAGATCAGCAGTTTCGGCTTCAGCCCAGGCCTGATGGAAGTTTGGAAATCGCTCGTGATCCGGTGCGTCCAGCCTGACCATGCTGGTCAGCGGGCCGGCCAGTGTCCGCTCAAAAGGGCCAAGATACAGATTGGCGGTTTGGCTTGGCGGAAAGAAGGTGAAGCGCCGTCGTCCAGCCACTGCACAGGCGACATTGTCGTTCATGTCGTGATGCGTCTGGACGACGGCGGCGTTGCCGATCCACAGACGCGCCACGGCCGCATGTACCGGCACAGGCGGAGGATTGGCGGCGCTGAAACCGGGAGCCGCGGCCGATTCGGCCAAGGACTGGGCGGCCATAGACGGCGGTCGCTCCGTTCCTTCCAAATCCAGAAGCCGCTGAAACAGCGTCGTCAGCGGCATCGGCAGGGTTTCGAAATTCGTCCCCGTCAGCGTCTCGTCGTAGAAGAACAGCCCCGCCTGATCGTATGGCGTGCTGAGCACAGGCGCCGGCTGCGGGCCGGTAAACGGCGCAAGATAGTCAGCCAATGCCCTTCCGCCCGCCTTGCCCGCCTTTACTGCGGGCCAATGATCAACCACGCCTCGCATGATCGTAGGCCGGCCCGCAGGCCGTATCTCGCGTTCGAAGATGTCCGCGTCGACATCGTGGAACTCGCGGGTCCGTCGCTCGGGCAAGGGGATTGTCATCGGTCGAGGTTAATCCGTTTTCTGCATGGTCGCGAGACAAAGCAGCACGGTTCAAATCCATGCTGAAGCGGCCTATGTGAGCGGCGCTGCAACGGAGCCACCAAATTGCTGATCGTTCTCTCTCCCGCCAAACGGCTCGACTTCACCGAGGCCGATCCGGCGATCCCCGGCACTGAACGTCGATTCGTGGAGGATACCGCAAGCCTGGCGACGACCGCACGGCGTCAGACAAAGGCCGATCTTCGCCGCCTGATGGGGATTTCTGACGACTTGGCGACGCTGAACGTCGCCCGCTTCAAGGCCTTTGATTCCGAATCGACCGATGGCGTCCAGGCCGCCTTCGCCTTCGCAGGCGATGTTTACGAGGGACTGAAAGCGCGCGAACTCGACGCCAAGGCGCTCGCCTATGCCCAGGATCATCTGCGCATCCTGTCGGGCTTCTACGGCCTGCTGCGTCCGCTGGACCGGATTCAACCCTATCGTCTGGAGATGGGCACGCGGCTGAAGACCCGGCGCGGGTCCAGCCTCTACGACTTCTGGGGCGAGCGGATCTCCAAACAGTTGAACGCCGACGCCGAAGGTCAATCAGACCCGACGCTGGTGAACCTCGCCAGCCAGGAATATTTTGGCGCCGTGGACGCCAAGGCGCTGAAGCTGCCGATCGTCACGCCGCAGTTTCGCGAGGAGAAGAATGGCGAGAGCCGCATCATCTCCTTCTTCGCCAAGAAGGCGCGCGGCGCCATGGCGCGCTTCGCCATCGACGAACGTGTGGAACGTGTTGCCGACCTGAAGGCTTTCGACCGCGACGGCTACGCTTTCGATAAGGCCGCCTCGACCGACAATGAGTGGATATTCATCAGATCGGGAAATTCTTGATCCCGACCGCATCCTGCCGCTAATCTCTCGCTGACGAACCAAGGGGCAGACCCATGTCGCAACAGCCTAATGCATCCTCGGGAGTTGACGGCGAGACGCCGACGCTCCGCAGTATCGGCGATCTGACGGGTCAGGTCTCGGTCATCACCGGATCGACCTCGGGCATCGGCCTTGCCTTGGCGCGGGCTGTAGCGGCGGGCGGTGGCGATGTGGTCCTGAACGGCTTGGGCGATCCCGCTGAGATAGAGCAAACGCGCGCCGAGCTGGAAGCCTCGTCCGGGGCTCGGGTTCGCTACCATCACGCCGACATGACGCGCGGCGAAGAGATCGCAGACATGGTCGCCTTCGCCCACAGCGAGCTCGGCCGTCTGGATATTCTGGTCAACAACGCCGGCATCCAACACGTCGAATCGGTCGAGAAATTCCCCACCGACCAGTGGGAGAAGATCATCGCCATCAATCTGTCCTCGGCCTTCTACGCCACCCGCGCCGCGATCCCGATCATGAAGGCGCAAGGGCGTGGCCGGATTGTCAACATGGCCTCGGCCCACGGCCTGGTTGCCAGCCCGTTCAAGTCCGCCTATGTCGCGGCCAAGCACGGCGTCATCGGCTTCACCAAGACGGTGGCGCTGGAACTGGCGCGGGACAACATCACCTGCAACGCCATCTGCCCCGGCTTCGTCGAGACGCCGATCGTGACCAAACAGATCGCAGACCAGGCTCGCACCCGCAACATGACCGAGGAGCAGGTGCTGACCGACGTCATCCTGGCGGCCCAGCCGACCAAGCGATTCGTGACGACCGACGAACTGACCGGGATCTTCCTCTATCTGGTCAGCGATCTCGGCGCCTCGGCGAATGGCACCAGCTTCTCCATAGACGGCGGCTGGACCGCTCAATAAATCTTGAATCGGGGCGGGCATGGCGATCTTCAAACGCAAGACCGCCCAACCGGCGGAAGGTCTTCCCGCTCCCACGGGCCGTCGCCCCGTCTGCCTCGCGCTTCAGGGCGGCGGCGCGCACGGCGCCTTTCAATGGGGCGTGCTGGATCGACTGCTGGAAGACGACCGACTGGATGTCCGTGCGGTGTCCGGCGTGTCGGCCGGCGCCATGAACGGCGCGGCGCTGGTCTCCGGCCTCGCGACTGGCGACGCCCGTGCGGCGCTGGACAAGCTGTGGCGCGAGGTGAACCAGTCCGGTGGCCGAAACGTCTTTGGCGACAGCGCGATGTGGAACGCCGCCCAACCGCCCGACTGGATCAAGGACAACCCCTTCTGGCGCGCCGGCGAGACGCTGGCGATGTCCATGAGCCCCTATGAATTCAACCCGCTGAACCACAATCCTCTGAAACGGGTGCTGAAGGCGGCTGTCGATTTCGGTGCGGTCCAGGCTTCGGACATCAAACTGTTTGTCGCCGCCACAGCCGTTCGTCAGGGCCGGACGCGCCTCTTCGAGACGGGCGAGATCAACGCTGATGTCCTGATGGCCTCCGCCTGCCTGCCCCACCTGTTCCAGGCGGTCGAGATCGACGGAGAGCCCTATTGGGACGGCGGCTATCTGACCAATCCGCCGCTCTGGCCCCTGACCGGCGAAGACACGCCAGACGATGTGCTGCTGGTGACGCTGAACCCGCTGGCCCGCAATGAGACGCCTCGCAGCGCCGGGGACATCGTGGATCGGCTGAACGAGATCGTCTTCAACGCACCCTTGGTCGCCGAACTTCGCGCCATCGCCCTGGCCGGCGAGATGATCGCGCACGGTCAGCTCAAGGGCGGGGGCTCGGGACCCTATCGGCATGTTCGACTACACGCCATCGAGGCGGACGGCTGGCTGTCGGACCTGTCGCTGCGGTCAAAGTTCAATACCGAATGGAGCTTCCTCAACGACCTGAAGGCGCGCGGCCGGGCCGCCGCTGACGACTGGCTTCAGACCTGTCTGCCGAGCGTCGGCCATCAGTCCAGCGTCGACCTCCAGGCCCGGTTCGGTTAGCCGACGAAGCCTGCGGCCCGTCTCAGCCGATCATTGATCGCCTCGCCCAATCCCGTCATCGGGATCGGCGAAACGGCGATCCCGACAGGATGCGTCCGATCAGCCTCACGCAACAGCCGAAACAGGTTTGCCGCCGCTTCTCGAAGGTCGCCAGACGGACTCAGGCTCCAGCGCGGATCGCCGACACCGGCGCCAAATCCCAGCAGGATTTCGCCGCTCTTCGCCTCATGCGCCTCTATCCTGACCGGGGCGTCCGGCGCGTAATGCAGAGCCAACCGGCCGGGCGAGCGATGCCCCTCCCCGCTGTCCGCCAACGGACCGACGAGAACCTCGATCTCTGACCGGGTGACAGCGCCCGGCCGCAGCAGGGCGACACGTCCGCCCAGAACCGACACGACCGTGCTCTCCAGCCCGACTTGGCAATGGCCGCCATCGACCGCGGCGGCGACCGCGAAGCCGGTTTCGTCCACCGCATCGGCGAACGTCGTCGGGCTGGGCCGTCCCGAGCGATTGGCCGACGGCGCCACGACGGGGCCGCCGAACGCCGCCAACACCGCTCTCGCCATCGGATGGGCCGGCACGCGGATCGCTACGCTGTCCAACCCGGCGCGGGCCAGATCGCAGACCCGTGTGGCGTCCCGAACAGGCGTGACGAGCGTCAATGGACCGGGCCAGAAAGCCTCGGCCAGGGCGCGAGCGGCCGGACCGAATTCTCCGATGGCCGCCGCTGCATCCGCATCGACAACGTGGGAAATCAGCGGATTAAACCTCGGCCGTCCTTTGGCCGCGAAGATGGCCGCAACCGCCTGGGCGTTGCCCGCATCGGCGCCCAGCCCATAGACGGTCTCGGTCGGTAGCAGGATCAGATCGCCGTTCGCCAGCGCCTGCGCCGTCTGAGCCGGGGTCTCGCTCACGGTCGACGGGGGATGATCGGGATCATCCGGTGCAGCACATTATCACGGTCTATGAACTGATGCTTCAGCGCCGCCAGAACATGCAGGGCGATCAGGACATAAAGGCCCTTCACCGCCAGCCCATGCAGCCCCATCAGACTGCGTGCCGCATCGCGTCCGCCACCGATGGGCAGAAGAGGCCAAGAGAACAGGCCGAACCATTCGATCGCACGCCCGCCGGCGGAAGACGCCAGCCAGCCGGTCAGCGGAATGACGATCAGCGCCAGATAAAACAGCACATGGCTGATCCGCGCGGCGATCCGCTGCCAGCGCGGCAAACCCGATGGCAAGGGAATGGCCGGATGGGCCATACGCCATCCGATCCGCGCCAGGGTCAGCGTCAGGATCGTCAGGCCCAGCGACTTGTGCAGCATCACGAACTGGCCTGAGATCGGCCCTTCCGTATTCTCATGCGCCGTGATCAGCAGCACCTGGATCAGGACCGCCAAGGCGATGCCCCAGTGAAACAGCAGGGAAACGGTCGAATATCGATTACGGGGCTCGCCCATCTCTTCCCTTCCGTGACGGCACTAGGTCACCTTGCACTTAGATGGGGCGCGTCGCCAAGACGCTTGCAGCGACCGCCCCCGACGCGGCACTTAGGCCGCAAAGACGATTGAGGAAACCCATGACCTACCGCGCCCCCGTTCGAGACCTGGCCTTCACCCTGGAGGCGGTGGCCGGCATGGCCGATGTGGCGGCGACCGGCGCCTTTCCCGACTATGACGCCGATGTCGCCTCGGCGGTGTTGGAGGCGGCGGGCCAGTTCTCCGAAGAAGTGTTGGCGCCCCTGAACCGTATCGGCGACCAGAAGGGTTCGACCTACGCCAATGGCTCGGTCACCGCCGCGCCGGGCTTCGCAGAAGCCTATCGCCAGTTTGCGGCGGGCGGCTGGACCGGCCTGTCCGCCTCGACCGAGGCCGGCGGTCAGGCCCTGCCCAAGGCGCTTGAACTCGCGGCTTATGAGACCGTCCATGCCGCCAACATGGCGTTCGGCCTGTGTCCCATGCTGTCCTTGGCCTCCATCGAGGCGCTGGAGCAGGTCGGAACGGAAGAGCAGAAGACCAAATATCTGACCAAACTGGTCAGCGGCGAATGGACCGGGGCCATGGTGCTGACCGAGCCCGGCGCAGGCTCCGATCTGGGCTCTCTGATCACCACGGCGACGCCGAACGGCGATGGCACCTACGCCCTGAACGGCCAGAAAATCTACATCACCTGGGGCGATCACGACGCTACCGACAATATCGTGCATCTGGTGCTGGCCCGCCTGCCTGACGCACCCAAGGGACCCAAGGGCATCAGCCTGTTCCTGACGCCCAAGTTCGCGGTCAACGACGACGGCACGCTGGGCGACCGCAACGCCTTCCGCCCGGTCGGGGTCGAGCACAAGCTGGGCATCCACGCCTCGCCCACCTGCGTCATGAGCTATGAAGGCGCCACCGCCGAACTGGTCGGTCAGCCGAACCAGGGCCTGGCCCATATGTTCGTGATGATGAACGCCGCGCGTCTCGCCGTTGGCGTCGAGGGCGTCGGCATCGCCGAGCGCGCTTACCAGCATGCCCTCGCATATGCACTTGACCGCCGCCAAGGCCGTTCGGTCTGGACGGGCGAGGCCAATGCTCCGATCTTCGATCATCCCGACGTGCGCCGGATGCTCAGCGTGATGAAGGCCAAGATTTCGGCCGCGCGCGCCATCTGCCTGTCCACCGGCGTCGCCGCCGATCTGGCGAAACACGCCGCGACCGAAGAGAAGCGTCGTCGCTGGAAGGGCCGCGAAGACCTGTTCACCCCCATCGCCAAGGCCTGGTCCACCGATATCGGCTGTGAGGTCGCCTCGATGGGGGTCCAGGTCCACGGCGGCATGGGCTTCATTGAGGAAACTGGCGCCGCCCAATACTATCGCGACGCCCGCATCGCCCCAATCTATGAGGGCACAAACGGCATCCAGGCGATGGATCTGGTCGGACGCAAGCTGTCGATGGACGGCGGCGAATCGGCCAAGGCCCTGATCGCGGACATGAAGGCGACACTGGTTGATCTGGGCGGTCTTTACAGCGGCAAGCCGGTCGAACGGTTCGCGACGGCCATTGAGGCGGTTCAGGACGCTACCCTTTGGCTGCTGGATCAGAAGGCCGATCCGAATGCTGCGGCCGACGTGTTGGCGGCCGCAGACGCCTATCTGAAACTGCTGGGCGACGTCGTCGGCGGTTGGATGCTGGCCAAGGGCGCGCTGGCGGCCAAGGCGAAGCTGGAGGCGCAGGACGGCGACCCGGCCTGGCTTCAAGGCAAGCTGGACCTCTACGAAGTCTATGCCGCCAATGTGCTGGGCCATGTCTCCAGCCGTCTGGCAGCCATCGGCCAAGGCGGCGAACTGCTGCAACGGATGACGGTGGACGCCTTGGCGGGCTGACGAGTCGCTGCTTTTCTTCATTTGACGTGCGACGCTCGCCGCGCCCAAACTTCGCGCTTCAACTATTTGGGGGAGCGACCGATGAATCGTCGGCAACTGATCATGTCCACCGCTGCGACGGCGCTCGCCGCCTCGGCCTCCCCTGCGCTCGCCCGCCAGTCCACCGGATCCTCCATGCCCCAACCGCCCGTCGCCAAGAAAATCCCTGTCGTCACCGAGCAGTTGGGCCGCACCCGCACCGACGACTATCAATGGATGAAGGACGACAACTGGCAGGCCGTTCTGCGCGACCCGACCCTGATCAAGGCAGAGGTCAAGGAGCATCTGACGGCTGAGAACGCCTATCGCGAGGCCATGATGGCCTCCACCCTGCCTCTGCAGCAGACGATGTTTGCGGAGATGCGCGGTCGCATCAAGGAAGACGACAGCTCCGTCCCGGCGCCGGACGGCGGCTGGAACTACTATGTCGAATACCAGACGGGCGATCAGCATCCGCGCTACATGCGCGTCGAGCGCCAAGGCACATGGATGGTGGACGGTCAGCCGGTGACGAAGAACTTCGTCATGGCCCCCGCGCCGCAACTGCTGCTGGACGCCAACGAACTGGCCAAGGGCAAGGCCTATTCCGAAGTCTCGGCCGCGAGCCACAGCCCGGATCACAGCCTGTTTGCCTATTCCGAGGATGCTCAGGGTTCCGAGGTCCATAAGATCTACGTCAAGGATCTGGCGACCGGCGAAGTCCTGCCCGCCGTGATCGACAGCGCCACCGGCGATTTCGTCTTTTCGCCGGACAGCCAGTGGATCTTCTGGACCAATCGCGACGACAACGGTCGCCCCGACAAGATCTTCCGTCGCCCGGTGCGCGGTGGCGAAACTACTCTGGTCTATGAAGAGGCCGACGACGGCATGTTCATCGGCGTGGGACGCTCGGCCGACGACCAGTTCATCGTCATCGGCATCCAGAACCAGGAAACCTCGGAGGCGCGCTATATCCCCGCCGCGACGCCGACGGCCGAACCCGTGGTGCTTGAGCCGCGTGTGGTCGCCATCCGCTACGACGTCGATCACTGGGGCGACCGCTGGGTAATCCGCACCAACGCCGACGACGCCATCGACTTCAAGATTGTCCAGGCCCCGACGGCGACGCCGTCGAAGGCGAACTGGACCGATCTTGTCCCGCACACGCCCGGCCGCTTCATCGAAAGCCTGGACCTGACGAACGACCACCTGGCGCGCCAGGAACGCGCCGATGCTAACACCCGCATCATCATTCGCGACCGTGCCGGCGAGGAGCACGAGATCGCCGTCGACGAACCCGCCTTCGCCCTGTCGCTGGCAGGCGCGTCCGAGTTCGAGACGACGACCACCCGCTACGCCTACAACTCGCCGTCAACCCCGACCCAGACCTTCGACTACGACATGGCGACGCGCGAGCGGACCCTGCGCAAGACGCAGGAGATTCCGTCGGGCCACAATATCGCGGACTATGTGGTCGAGCGGTTGAACGCCCCCGCTTCGGACGGACAACTGGTGCCGGTCACGGTGCTGCGCCGCAAATCTACCCCGGTTGACGGCTCCGCTCCGCTGCTGCTCTACGGCTACGGCTCCTACGGCATCCCCATGCCCGCCAGCTTCTCGACCAACCGGCTTTCGCTGGTGGATCGCGGCTGGATCTACGCCATCGCCCATATCAGGGGCGGCTCCGACAAGGGCTGGGGCTGGTTCCTCGATGCGCGGAAGATGACGAAGAAGAACACCTTCACCGACTTCATCGCCGCCGCCGAACATCTGATCGACCGCAAATACGCCGCGACCGGCAACATCGTCGCCCAGGGCGGATCGGCCGGCGGCCTGCTGATGGGCGCGGTCAACAACATGCGTCCCGACCTGTGGGCCGGTATCATCGGCCAGGTGCCGTTCGTCGATGTGATCAACACCATGAGCGACACCTCCCTGCCGCTGACGCCGCCGGAATGGCCCGAGTGGGGCAATCCTATCGAAGACCCGGCCGCCTACGACTACATGCTCAGCTACAGCCCCTACGATCAGGTCGAGCCCAAGGCCTATCCGGCGGTGCTGGCCACAGGCGGCCTGTCCGATCCGCGCGTCACCTATTGGGAGCCGGAAAAATGGGTCGCCAAGCTGCGACCCGCGACCACCTCGGGCAAGCCTGTGCTGCTGAAGATCAATATGGAGGCCGGGCACGGCGGCGCCGCCGGCCGGTTCGACTATCTGAAGGAAGTCGCCCACGACTACGCCTTCGCTGTCTGGGCCATCGACAAGGGCTGGGAGAAGGCGTGAGCGCACCGACGGTTCGCGACGCCCGCCCAGACGACCTCGCCGCAATCACGGCCATCTATGCCGAGAGCGTCGCCAATGGTCGCGGCACCTTCGAGCTGGAGGCGCCTGACGAGATCGAAATGGCGTCCCGGCTTGCCGGGGTGGACGCTCTGGGCCTGCCGCGACTGGTGGTCGAGATCGACGGCGCAGTCGCCGGCTACGCCTATGCCGGACCGTTCCGCACCCGTCAGGCCTATCGCTACATGGTCGAGGATTCGATCTATGTCGCGCCCTGGGCCAGGGGACGCGGCGTCGCCGGCGCTCTACTAGATGCGCTGATCGCGCGCTGCGAGGCGATGGGGCTTCGTCAGATGGTGGCGGTGATCGGCGATTCCGAAAACACGGGGTCCATCGCCCTGCATCTTACGCGCGGCTTCACCGACGCCGGCGTGTTCAAGGCGGCGGGATGGAAGCATGACGACTGGCGCGACGTGGTCTTCATGCAGCGGGCGCTGGGCGAAGGCGGTTCGGTCTCACCCGACGCCCCCGGCCTGCCGCTGGTGGACAAGAAGCCGACCCGTTGACGCATCGCCCCGACGCCTATTCTGACGTGGTGAAGATCCTTCAATCCCTGTTGATGCTGATCGGCGCCCTGGCGGTGCTGGCGCTCGGCACAGTCGGCGCGTCCGCGTCGCCTGCCGCCGCTGCGCCATGTCATGAAACTGAAACGGGCGAGGCCCCCAGCCACGCTCCCAAGGCCATGAAGGCGATGATCTGCTGCGTCGCCTGCGTGGCGACGCCGACACTGGATCCCGCGCGCCTGTCCGGCTTGAAGGTCTCGCCCGCGCGTCTTGCCGCCGTGCTGATCGACATGCCCGCTGGTCGGCTGCTGTCGCCCGAACCCGCCCCCCCCCCCCGCCTCCTGATCGTCTGACACCGCTCGCGCCTCTCGCAGGCGCAATCCGTCACGACCATCAGAGGAGGCCTTGAATGGCTATCCGTATTCTAGTCGGCGCCTGCGCCGGAGTTTCCCTGCTCGCCTTGGCTCAAGCCGCGGCGGCGCAGGATTATTCCCAACATGCTCCACCGACCACGACCGAACCGACTGCTGACCCGCACGCTGGCCACAACATGCCGATGCCGATGTCAGATGCGACGCCAGTCGATCACGCCAGCATGGGTCATACGATGACCAGCCCTTACGGCCCATGGCCCATGAGCCGCGACGCCTCGGGCACCGGCTGGCAACCCGACGCCGGCGAACATGGCGGCATCCACACCGTCGGGGGCGACTGGATGGTGATGACCCATGCCATGCTGAACCTGGTCTATGACACCCAGTCCGGGCCACGCGGCGGCGACAAGACCTTCGTCGCCGGCATGTTGATGACCTCGGCGCGGCGCGACTTCGACGACGGTTCGACACTGAACCTGCGGGCCATGCTCAGCCCCGACCCCCTGATGGGCAAGTCCGGCTATCCGCTGCTTCTGGCGGCGGGCGAGACGGCGGACGGGGTCAATCCCTTGGTCGATCGCCAGCACCCGCATGACCTCTTCATGGAACTGTCGGCCAGCTATTCGAAGCGTCTGTCCGACAAGGACAGCGTCTATGGCTACATCGGCCTGCCGGGCGAGCCCGCCTTCGGTCCGCCGGCCTTCATGCACCGGATGAGCGCCATAGACAGTCCCGAGGCGCCGATCACCCACCACTGGCTGGACTCGACCCATATCGTCTTTGGCGTGACGACCCTGGGCTGGGCGCATGACCGGTTCAAGATCGAGACTTCGGCCTTCAAGGGACGCGAGCCGGACGAGGAACGTTGGGGCATCGATTCGCCACGGCTGGACAGCTGGTCCGTGCGAACCGCCTGGAACCCGACCGACGAATGGTCGCTGCAGGCTTCCTACGCCGATGTCTCCGCGCCCGAACAGCTGGAACCGGAGGAGGACGAGATCAAATGGTCTGCCAGCGCTATCCATACATGGCGATTAGGCGACGACGGCTGGTGGTCATCGACCCTGGCCTGGGGCCGCAAGACCAACGATCACGGCGAGTCGAAAGACGGCTGGCTGCTGGAATCCGCCGTCCACCCCAACGACCGCTGGACCGTCTTCGCCCGCGCCGAACGGATCGAGACGGACGAGCTGGTTCCCGGCGTCGGCGGCGGACACGGCCCGCTCTACACGGTCGGCAAGGCGTCGGTCGGTGTCGTGCGGGACTGGCGGATCGCCGAACACGTCCGGTTCGGCCTCGGCGGTCTCTATGCAATGAACCGCGTGCCGACAGCGCTGGAGCCGATTTATGGCGGCGATCCCGACGGGGCGATGATCTTCATGCGGCTGAAGATCGACTGACGGTTCAGGCCCGTCCGGCTTCGGCCGGGCGGGCTGGCGGCTCGCCCATATGCCGCACGGCCTCATAGCCGAGCAGCGCCACACCCAGGGCGAGCATCAGCCCGCCGGCGATCAGCACCAGGCGAACATGCCGGTGCAGGTGATAAAGCAACTCGCCGATCATCGACGGTCCCGCCACATCTCGGATCGTGTCAAATCGATCCGTTCCGGGCATCATACTGCAAAATGCGGACCTGACCGAGTCCGGGAACAGCGTTCCCTCAGACGAGGCGGCTTTGGACCACGGCCGCGCCGATGAAGCTCGCGAACAGCGGGTGCGGCGCGAATGGACGACTCTTTAGCTCCGGGTGATATTGGACGCCGATGAACCAGGGATGGTCTGGGCGTTCGACCGTCTCGGGCAGGATGCCGTCGGGCGACAGGCCGGCGAAGACCAGGCCGGCCTTCTGCTCGATCGCGTCGCGATAGTTGATATTGACCTCATAGCGGTGACGGTGACGCTCGCTGATCGCGGTGGAGCCATAGATCTCGGCGATCTTGGACCCGGCCGTCAGGGTCGAATCATAGGCGCCCAGGCGCATCGTGCCGCCCAGATCGCCGCCCTGCTGGCGCAGGACGCGCTGATTACCTTGGGTCCATTCGGTCATCAGGCCGACGACAGGCTCGGCGGTCGGGCCGAACTCGGTTGACGAGGCCTTGGGATAGCCGGCCAGGTTTCGCGCCGCCTCGATCACCGCCATCTGCATGCCGAAGCAGATGCCGAAATAGGGGATGTTGCGCTCGCGGGCGAAACGAGCCGCCTCGATCTTGCCTTCCGAGCCACGCTCGCCGAAGCCGCCAGGCACCAGGACGGCATGGGCGCCCTGCAGCCGCTCTTCGCAGGCCTCAGGGTCACCCTCGAAGGTGTCGGCCTCGACCCAGTCGATGTTGACCTTGACGTTGTTGGCCACGCCGCCGTGATGCAGGGCCTCGATCAGGGACTTATAGGCGTCCTTCAGGACCGTATATTTGCCGACCACAGCAATGGTGACCTCGCCGTCGGGATGGAGGCGACGGCGCGCGATCTCCTGCCACAGCGACAGATCGGGCTCGGGCGCGTCATCGATGCCGAAATGGGCCAGGACTTCGCGATCTAGCCCCTCGCGGTGATAGTCCAGCGGCACGGCGTAGATGTCGGCCGAGTCCATCGCCTGGATGACGCCGCTTTCGCGCACGTTGCAGAACAGGCCGATCTTGCGTTTCTCCTCGGCCGGGATCGGAAATTCGCAGCGGCACAACAGGATGTCGGGCTGGATGCCGATGGACCGCAGTTCCTTGACCGAGTGCTGGGTCGGCTTGGTCTTCATCTCGCCGGCGGTCTTGATGAAGGGCAGCAGCGTCAGGTGGACGAAGCAGGACTGACCGCGCGGCAGGTCCTGGCCTAGCTGACGGATGGCTTCAAAGAAGGGCAGGCCCTCGATGTCGCCGACCGTGCCGCCGATCTCGACCAGGACGAAATCGACCTCCTCGCCGTCGTCGGTAAGGGCCTTGGTCAGGCAGAAGGACTTGATCTGGTCGGTGACGTGGGGAATGACTTGGACGGTCGCGCCCAGATAGTCGCCGCGACGCTCCTTCTCCAGGATGGTCGAATAGATCCGACCCGTGGTGATGTTGTCGGACTTGGCGGCCGACACCCCGGTGAACCGCTCGTAGTGGCCCAGGTCCAGGTCGGTTTCGGCGCCGTCGTCGGTCACGAAGACCTCGCCATGCTGGTACGGGCTCATCGTGCCCGGATCAACGTTCAGATAGGGGTCGAGCTTGCGCAGGCGGACCTTATAACCCCGCGCCTGTAGAAGAGCGCCGAGAGCGGCGGAGGCGAGGCCTTTTCCTAGCGAGGAAACCACGCCGCCGGTGATGAACACATAGCGAGCCATGGGGGGACACCTTACTGCATGATTCGCGAACGACGCACGCCGCCTGCGAATCGAACTGTTGATCAAAAGAAGAAAGCGCGCCCTGCGGCGCGCTTTCTGAAGTCGGGTCGTTGGCCTGACCGTTACCGGGAGGGCTGCTGGGCCGGCGCCTTGGTCGCTGACGGCAGGCTGGCTTCCAGATCATCCAGGGACGGGGCCGCCGGTTGGGCCGGAGCGGCGGGCTGTTGCTGGGCGGGCGCCTGCTGCTGGGTCTGCGGCGTGGTGGCTAGCGAGCCGACGGCGTTGGCGTCGATCACCGACACGGAAGCGCGGTCCATATTGCCGACGACGGTCAGGACGATCGTCAGACCGAACAGCAGGAAGGCCAGGATCCAGGTCACCTTGGTCAGCAGGTTGCCGGCGCCGCGCGCCGTCATGAAGCCCGACGGTCCGCCGCCCATCCCCAGGGCGCCGCCCTCGGAACGTTGAAGCAGCACCACGCCCGTCAGGGACACGGCGATGATGATGATGGCGACGAGCAGGATGGTCTGGAGCATGGCGTCATTCATGTGGGCGCGGATCTGCGCCGATCAAGCGGGGGCCTCTATCATCGAAGCTGACCCGGAGCAAACGTCAGACGGCCGCTTTGACGATGGGCATGAAGTCTTCGGCCTTCAGCGAGGCGCCGCCGACCAGGGCGCCGCCGACTTCCGGCGTGGCCAGAATGTCCCGGGCGTTTTCGGGCTTAACCGAACCGCCGTACAGGATCGGCGCGGTTCGCACGCTCTCGCCCAGCCGCTTGATCATGGCCGCACGGATAGCGGCATGGACTTCGGCGATCTGTTCCAGCGTCGGCGTCAGACCGGTCCCGATGGCCCATACCGGCTCATAGGCTATGGCGAAGTCGCGCTCGGACAGGCCCGTCGGCAAGGAACCCTCGACCTGGGCGGACACCACGGCGATGGCGTCGCCCGCCTCGCGTTGCTCCAGCGTTTCACCAACGCACACGATAGGTTCCAGCCCCGCAGCGATGGCCGCCTCCACCTTGGCGGCGACGTCCGCATCGGTCTCGCCAAAAGCGGCCCGGCGCTCCGAATGTCCCAGAATCACGACGGTCGCCCCCGCATCGGCCAGCATTTCCGCCGACACCGAGCCGGTGAAGGCGCCGACCGGCTTCTCATGGCAATCCTGACCGCCTACAGCGACGCCACTGCCCGCCAGCGCCACACGCACCCGGTCGATCAGCGTGGCCGGTGGGCACAGCACGACCCTATGCCCCAGCCCCGCTGCGCTGACGGCGTCCCTTATCGATTCAGCCTGCGCCAGGGCGGCCGACAGGCCGTTCATCTTCCAATTGCCGACGATCAACTTCACGGATTGTTTCATGGTCGCCTGTCTAGAAGGCGAAAACCGCGAAGCCAAGGGGCCGCGCCGCAATCCGAACACGATGCCGTCCTTGCAGCAGCGTGCCCGGCCCGACTATACGCGTCGATTGACACCAACATCGGCCCCTAATCTCGGCCAGTCTCGGGTTTTCGAATGCTCACCGCCTTCCGCGCCTTCTCTCGATCCAAATGGGCGGCCGCCCTCCTTGTCTTGATCGCGATCAGCTTCGTGATCGTCGGCGCGCGCATGGATGTGTTCTCCAACCTGGGTCCCAAGCATGTCATCGATGCGGGCGACCGTTCGATGAACGAGTTGGAGTTCCGCACGGCCTTCGACCAGGTGCGCGAACGTCTGCAGCAGCAGGTCGGTCGTCCCCTGACCAACCAGGAACTGATCGCGGAAAACATCCACACCCGCTTCCTGACCGAGCAGACCCAGCAGCTGGGCTTCCTGAACTGGGCCTGGAAGGCGGGCATCCGCCCCGGCAAGGAACTGATCGTCAAGCAGATCCGCCAGATCCCGGCCTTCTTCAACTCGGTCACCGGCCAGTTCGACCAGCAGGCCTATGAGGCCGCCCTGGCCCAACAGAACCTGACCCCGGCCATGCTGGAACAGGACCTGCGCGACCAATACGTCACCGAACACTTCGGCGCCGCCGTCTTCGCCGGCGCCCGCGTGCCGCGCATCTATGGCGCGCTGCTGGCCGGCTCGGCCTTCGAAAGCCGCGACGGTCGCTGGTTCGAGGTGACCTCTGCGATGGCCGGCCAGATTCCTGCCCCGACCGACGCTCAGCTGAACGCCTTCATCCAGGAAAACGCCGAGCGCCTGCGCGCGCCGGAGTTCCGCATGGTCTCCGTCGTCCTGTTCACGCCCGAAGCCTCGGCCGCGACGCCGATCACGGACGAGCGCATCCGCGAGCGTTTCGAGTTCAAGAAGGACACCCTTGGCAAGCCCGAGACCCGCACCTTCGTCACCCTGACGGCGCCGAACCGCGAAGCGGCCCAGAAGATCGCCGCCGCCCTGCGCGCCGGCCAGTCGCCGGCCGACGCTGGCCGCGCCAACAACGTCACGCCCGCGACGTTCGACGCCACGCCCCGCTCGGCCATCGGCGACGCCGCGACCGCCGGCGCGGTCTTCGGCCTGCAAGCCAATCAGGTCTCCGATCCAGTCCAGGCCGGCGTCGGCTTCGCGGTGGCCAAGGTCACCGCCATCCAACCCGCGGCGCCCGCGACACTGGATAGCGCGCGTGAAGAACTGATCCAGGAACTGCGCGCCGAAGATGTGAGGACCCAGACCTACGCCAAGGTCGAGAAGTACGAAGCCGCCCGCACCGCTGGCAAGAACCTGGCCGACGCCGCTCGCGACGCTGGCGGTCGCGTGGTCGATCTGCCCCCCTTCACCAAGGACGGCAAGCTGCCGAACGGCCAGGGGCTGAACGCACCGCCGCAGATCTTCGAGACGGCCTGGGGCCTGACCAAGGGCGGCGAAAGCGACGTGATCGACGCCGGCCAGGGCCAGTATTTCGCCGTGCGCGTCAACGACATCCGTCCGGCGGCCCTGCCGACCCTGGCCGAGGTGCGCGAGCCCTTGGCGGCTCAATGGATCCAGCGCGAGACGATGCGTCGTCTGTCCACCAAGGCCGAGGAACTGACCACCCGCGTTCGCAACGGCGAGGACATCGCCGCCGTCGCTCGTTCGGTCAATGCGCCCCTGACGGTCCGCACCGGCGTCGTCCGCAACCAGGCCACGCAGGACGCGCTGGGCCAAGGCGTGTTGCAGGGCCTGTTCGGCCAATCCAAGGGCCAAGCCTTCTCGCAACCGGCGTCGCAGACCGCCTATGTCGTCGGCCGCGTCGATAACGTCCACGCCGCCAATCCGGCCGTCGCCGGCCCGCTGGCCGAACAAGTCCGACCGCGTCTGACCCAGGAACTGGTTCAGGCAATGGTCGAAACCTCGATCGCGGCCGGTGCCCAGCGCTCCAAGGCGAAGAACGACCCGGCCCAGGCGCTGTCGGCGTTGGGCATTTCCGGCGATGCGACGCCCGCCGCCCCGGCGCAATGACCGAGGCTGCATCGGGGGAAGCCGACTTCGACGCCTTCGCCGCCGGCCTTTCGGCCGGTCGGCCGCAGGTGGTGGTGCGCCGGATCATCGACGACCTGGAAACACCCGTCTCGGCCTATCTGAAGCTTGGTCGCGACCGGCCCTACGCCTGCCTGCTGGAATCGGTCGAAGGCGGCGCGGTCAAGGGTCGCTATTCGATCCTGACGCTGGATCCTGATGTCGTCTGGCGCTGTCGTTCGAACGCGGCGGAACTGTCTCGTGGGCCGGACATCGCCGAGGGGCGGTTCACGCCCGAGGCCCTGCCGACGCTGCAATCGCTGCGCGCCCTGATCGCGGCGTCGAAGTTCGACCTGCCTGACGGCCTACCGCCCATGGCCGCGGGCCTGTTCGGTGTCTTCGGCTACGACATGGTTCGCCTGCTGGAGCCGTTGGGCGCGCCAAATCCCGATCCGCTGAATCTGCCGGACGCGGTTCTGACCCGACCGTCGCTGGTCGCCATCTTCGATTCCGTCCGCCACGAGATCGTTCTGGTCTCCGCCGCCTATCCCGACGCTGGCATCGCCCCCCGCGAGGCCTTCGACGCTGCCGTAGCGCGACTGGACGCCTTCGAGACCGCGCTGCGCGAGCCCCTGCCCATCCGCGCCGCGCCGCAGGAAACGCCGGCGCCGACCTTCAGCTCAGCCGTGGACGAAGCCGCGTTCGGCGAATTGGTCGCCAAGGCCAAGGACTACATCGGCGCAGGCGACATCTTCCAGGTCGTGCTCAGCCACCGGTTTTCGGCGCCCTGGACCGAGGATCCGTTCGCCTTCTATCGGTCCCTGCGTCGCCAGAACCCCTCGCCCTATCTGTTCTATCTGAACTTCGAGGGCTTCCAGCTGGCCGGTTCCAGCCCCGAAATCCTGGTGCGTCTGAAGGACGGCGAGGTCACCATTCGCCCCCTGGCCGGAACCCGCATGCGCGGTGCGACGCCCGAGGCCGACAAGGCGCTGGAAATCGAACTGCTGGCCGATCCCAAGGAACGCGCCGAACACCTGATGCTGCTCGACCTGGGTCGCAACGATGTCGGCCGTGTCGCCGCGCCCGGCACGGTCGAGGTGACCGAGAGTTTCATCGTCGAACGCTACAGCCAGGTCATGCACATCGTCTCCAACGTGCGCGGCAAAACCGACCCCAAGCTGGACGCGGTGGATACGCTCTTGGCCGCCCTGCCCGCCGGCACCCTGTCGGGAGCGCCCAAGGTGCGGGCGATGGAGGTCATCGACGAGCTGGAGAGCGAGAAGCGCGGCGTCGGTTACGGCGGCGGTGTCGGCTATATCTCGGCCGGCGGCGAGGCGGACATTTGCATCACCCTGCGCACGGCTTTGTTCGCCGACGATCGAATCTTCGTCCAGGCCGGGGCCGGCGTCGTCGCCGACAGCGATCCTGCGGCGGAATACGCCGAGACCCAACACAAGGCGCGCGCGCCGATGCGGGCGGCCGACGACGCCTGGCGCTTCCGCACCGGCAATCGTTAGCGCGTAACGGTCATCGTCGGATCGTCAAAGTGAACGCCAGGGCCGATGATGACGACGCCCGCCATCAGCACGGCCGCCGTCGCGGCGAATGCAGCGGCGCCGAGGGTGGCGACCGGGTTGGGCTTCGTCTCGACCACGACCAGCTTCGCCTTGGCGGCGGCGATCTTGGCGGCGATATCTTTTTCAGCGGCGAGTTTCACAGCCGCATTTATCTCCGGGTCGGGTTAAAATGCGCTTTACCGCCGCGCCCGCTTGGCGCGGACGCCCGTCAAGCCTAGAAGCCAAGCCATGATCCTCGTCGTCGATAACTACGACAGCTTCACCTACAACCTCGTCCACTACCTCGCGGAGTTGGGCGCGCCGACGCATGTGGTGCGCAACGACGACCTGACGGTGGACGAGGCGTGGGCGCTGAACCCCGCCGCCGTGCTGCTGTCGCCAGGCCCCTGTGCGCCGGACCAGGCCGGCATCTGCCTGCCGTTGATCGCGACCGCGCCGGCTTCGATGCCGATCCTTGGCGTCTGCCTGGGCCATCAGGCGATCGGCCAGGCCTTCGGCGGCGACGTGATCCGCGCCAAGACGCTGATGCACGGCAAGACCTCGCCGATCCTGCACGAGGGCAAGAGCGTCTTCGCCGGCCTGCCGTCGCCCTTCACCGCCACCCGCTATCATTCGCTGGCCGTGAAGCGTGAAACCCTGCCGGATTGTCTGGAGGTCACGTCCTGGACCGCCGACGGCGAGATCATGGGCCTGCAGCACCGCACCCGCCCGATCCACGGCGTGCAGTTCCACCCGGAATCCATCGCCACCGAACACGGTCACGACATGCTGGCCAACTTCCTCCAGATCGCCGGCGTAAAGCGCCTCGCGGCAGCCTGATCGTGGGCGATGGGTTCAAGCCGATCCTCGCCCGACTGGTCGAGGGCCATCCGCTGACGTCGCAACAGGCGCACGACTTCTTCGCCGCCTGCCTGCGTGGCGAGCCGACCCCGTCCCAGGTCGCCGCCGCCGTCACCGCAATGCGGATGCGCGGCGAGACGGTGGAAGAGATCACCGCCTTCGCCGGCGCCATGCGCGAGGCGGCGCTGACGCTGGATCATCCCTACGAGGTGATCGACACCTGCGGCACCGGCGGCGACGGGCAGCACACCTATAACATCTCCACGGCCGCCGCCCTCGTTCTGGCCGGAGCGGGCCTGAAGGTCGCCAAGCACGGCAACCGAGCTATGTCATCTAAATCAGGGTCTTCCGACGTTCTGTCGATCCTGGGCGTGAACCTGATGGCGGATCAGGCTCAGCAGAGGAAGGCGCTGGACGAGGCCGGCATCTGCTTCCTGTTCGCCCCCGCCTATCACGGGGCCATGCGCCATGTCGGGCCCGTCCGGGCCGAGATCGGTTTCCGCACCGTTTTTAATCTTTTGGGGCCGCTTTCAAACCCGGCGTCTGCGAAGCGTCAGGTCATGGGCGTCTATGATCCCCGCCTGCTGGAGCCCCTGGCCGAGGTGCTGGGCCGTCTTGGCGCGACGCGAGCCTGGACCGTTCACGGCCAGGGCCTGGACGAACTGGCGACCTCTGGATCGACCGAAGTCGCGGAATGGAAGGACGGCGCGGTTCGCCGTTTCCAGGTCACGCCCGAGGACGCCGGCCTGCCACGCGCCTCCATCGAAGACATCCGTGGCGGCGACGCCGAGGAGAACGCCGTCGCCCTGCGCGCGCTGCTGGCTGGCGCGGCCGGTCCGTACCGCGACATCGTGCTGCTGAACGCCGCCGCCGCCCTCGTGGTATCGGACCGGGCGGCCGACCTTGCCGAAGGTGCTTTCCTCGCCGCCGCCGCCATAGACGATGGCCGGGCCGCCGAGGCTCTGGAGCGTCTGGCCCGCATCACCTCCATGCCGCTGGAAAGCGAAGGCCCCGCATGACCGACGTTCTGGACCGCATCGCCACCTACAAGCGTGAAGACGTCGCCACCCGCAAGGCTACCACGTCGCAGGACGCGATCGAGACGCTGGCGCGAGCCGTTTCGGCTCCGCGCGGCTTTCGCGCGGCCCTGGAGCGCGTGGAAGAAGAAACCGGCCGCCCCGCCCTGATCGCCGAGATCAAGAAGGCCAGCCCATCCAAAGGGCTGATCCGTCCCGACTTCGACCCGCCGGCCTTGGCCCGTGCCTACGAAGCCGGCGGCGCGGCCTGTCTGTCGGTCCTGACCGACGGCCCCAGCTTTCAGGGCGACGACGCCTATCTGGGTCAGGCCCGCGACGCGGTCGCCCTGCCCTGCCTGCGAAAGGATTTTCTGGTCGATCCTTGGCAGGTGGCCGAGAGCCGCGCCCTGGGCGCCGACTGCATCCTGATCATCCTGGCCATGGTCGATAATCGGCTGGCTGCCGAACTGCTTTCCGAGGCCGAGCGCTTCGGCATGGACGCCCTGATCGAAACGCACGACGAGGAAGAAATGGCCCGCGCCTGTGCGCTGGGCGGCGATCTGGTCGGGGTCAATAATCGGTCGCTGCGCACCTTCGAGGTCGATCTGGAGGTGACTGAGCGTCTCTCGATGCTCAGCCCTGTCCGCGCCCTGTTGGTCGCCGAAAGCGGCATCTTCACGCCTGAGGATGTCGAGCGCGTCTCGGCCGCCCACGCCCAGGCAATTCTGGTCGGCGAGAGCCTGATGCGTCAGGCGGATGTCGAGGCGGCGACGCGGCAACTGCTGGCGGCCTGATCGCCTTCCTCGCGTCGTGCGGCGTCCCAAGGGCGCTGTTAAGTTGACATTAGGAAGGAACACTTACAGAACATCGACAAATGTTCACGGCCCGTTCCGATTCGTCGGCGGGCGCATGAGGGCCTGGCGATGCTCACGCGCAAGCAGCACGAACTGCTGATGTTCATTCACGAACGGATTCAGGAGACAGGCGTCTCCCCCTCCTTCGACGAGATGAAGGAGGCGCTGGACCTGGCGTCCAAGTCGGGCATCCACCGGCTGATAACGGCGCTGGAGGAGCGCGGCTTCATCCGCCGCCTCGCCCACCGCGCCCGCGCCCTGGAAGTCACCAAACTGCCCGAACAGGCCACGGCTGGCGCGCCGCGCGGCCGGGCCGGGTTCAAGCCTGACGTGATCGAAGGCGGCGGCGGACGCGCCCTGGCGCCGCTTGCGGCCAATGACACCCGAGAGTTGCCGTTGATGGGCAAGATCGCCGCCGGCACGCCGATCGACGCCATAGAGCACGAGACGGCGCGCTATCCCGTTCCCGAATCCATGCTGGGCTCGGGCGAACACTATCTGCTGGAGATCGAAGGCGATTCGATGATCGAGGCGGGCATTCTGAACGGCGACATGGTGGTCATCAAATCGACCGACAACGCCTCCTCGGGCGAGATCGTCGTGGCGCTGGTCGAAGGCGAACACGCGACGCTGAAGCGGATTCGCAAGAAGGGCGCCTCCATCGCGCTGGAGCCCGCCAACCGCAACTACGAAACCAAGATCTATGGGTCGGATCAGGTCGCCGTTCAGGGCAAGCTGGTCGGCCTCATGCGCCGCTATCATTGACGTCCGGGTTCGGTTGGCGTGTCCAGGGGCGGTCGCCCCGCACGTCGGCCGTCCAAACGGCGCGCCATCGAACTGGTTCGACCGCACTGTCACGCCATAACTCCACCGCGCCGCCTCGGGCGAAATCGACGCCGTCGAGTAGCAGGCGATCCTTGCAGACGCTCGGGATCGACGTGACGACCGCACGCACGCTAACGACTGGCGCCGCGCGGCATAACGTCTCCATCTGATCTAGACTCGGCGCTCTGCGACCCCACCAGATCGCAACGGGTCCAGCCTGTTTATCCTCAGGCCGACAAGAGAAGCGATCGCACGCCCAGCCCGCCTCAGATCGATCCGTCATGGTCAGGCCGCGCCGCCGCGACCACAGATCGACAGCGAACTCTCGGACGCCGGGCCTGACGATAACCGCCTGCTTCTCGCGGTGAAATGCGGCGTTTGTCCCCCCATCTCCGATCCACAGATCCGGCGTCGGCGCACGCGGCCACACCAGCACAGCCGCCGCCAGCGGCAGGCCCAGCCACCTCAGTCGTCCCTGCCACAGACAGACGAACAGCACCCCCAGAAAGGCGATCGGCAGGACATAATCGGGCGCACTGGCCACCGTCCGCACCGCCCCCGGAAGCCCCGCCGTCCAGGTTCCGATGGCCAGCATCAGATCGACGCCCCATCCCGCGACCGCCAGGAAAGGCCCACCCAGTCCCAGCGGCTCCAGGGCCGCGCCAATGGCCAGGGCCGGCATCAGGATGAAGTCCGCGACCGGAGAGGTGCCCAGGTTCGCCAACAGCCCATACATGGCCGTGCGGTTGAAATGCTGCATGGCGAACGGCCCCGTCGCCAGTCCCGCCACGACGCTGGCCGCCACCGCCGCCGCCAGCCACCCGCCAAGCCGCTGGATCGCCAGGAGTGGCCAAGGGGCTGAAATCTCACGCGGGCGTTTGGGCCAGGCCTCGACCAAGGCGACCAAGGCCGCCGTCGCCGCGAAAGACATCTGAAAGCCCGGGGTGACGATGGCTTCCGGCTGGATCGCCAGGACGATGAAGGCCGCCACCGCCAGACCGTGCATCGTCACCGCCTGCCGATCCAGCAGGATCGCCAGAAAGGCGATGGAGGCCGTGATCGCCGCCCGTTCGGCCGGAGGCGGCGCGCCCGACACCACCAGATAGACCCCGACCGCCGTCAGCCCGGCCACCGCCGCGACCTTCTTGCCGGGAACGCGCAGCGCCAGCCAAGGCCAGGCCGCCACGCCCAGCCGCACGGCAAAGAAGACGAAGCCGCCGACAATGGCCATGTGCAGCCCGGAGACAGACAGGATGTGCGCCAGGCCGGAATCCCGCATCACGTCCATGTCTTCCTGACTGATCCAGGTCTCGTGGCTGGTGGTCATGGCCGCGGCGATCCCGCCCGTCCGCTCGCCCAGACGCGCCACGATCCGTTCCGCCAAGGCGTAGCGTGCGCCGTTCACCGCCATCGCCAGCCTCAATCGCCAAGGCGCAGGCGCCAGATCTGCGCGTCGTGTCTCGCCCAGCGCGAACGCCACGCCGCCCATGCCCTGGAAGAAGGCGTTGCGGCCGAAATCATAGGCGCCGGGACTGGCAGGCGCAGGCGGTGGATTGAGGATGCCGAACAGGCGGATCGCCTCACCGGGTCTGGGCGGCTCGCCCCGCACCGTCGCCCGCAACCGCACGGGCGTCTGTTCGGGCGTCAGTCCGCGTATCCAGACGGGCGCGACCACAATCCGTGCGCCCCTCTGGCCCGGACTGTCGACGTCCACGACCCAGGCTTCAATCACAGTCGGTTCGCTCAATGCCGGCGCGATCGGCGCAGCGACCATTTCGGTGCGGACCTTGGCGGCCGCCAACCCGCCGGCGACACAGGCCAGCATCAATAGCGGCCAAGTCAGACGCCGCGCCCATCCCCGCCGCCTCGCCGTGATCCAAACCGCAAAGACGACGACGGCGCCCAGCAACAACGGCCACAATGCCGGCTCGGACCGCAGGGCGAAATGGACCGCGGCGCCGGCGCCGAAGGCGACTGGCGCCCATAGCCGCCATCGTAGTGTCTGCGCCTCGACCTGGTCGTTCAACCACGCGCGCAATCGCGCGGCGGGGGTAGGCTTTGCCGCGTCGGGGCGTATAAGGGCGTCGCTTACGGACCCCTCGCCTATGACCTCACCTTCCTCGACTGTCGTCACCCGCTTCGCTCCCTCGCCGACAGGCTATCTGCATATCGGCGGAGCGAGAACAGCATTATTCAACTGGCTGTACGCCAAGAGACACGCTGGGCGTTTTCTGATCCGTGTCGAGGACACAGACCGCGAGCGGTCTACCGAAGAGGCCGTCAAGGCCATCTTCGACGGCCTGAGCTGGCTGGAACTGTTCGCCGATGAAGAGCCGGTGTTCCAGTTCAGCCGCGCCGACCGCCACCGCGAGGTGGTCGATCAACTGCTCGAAACCGGCCACGCCTACCGCGACTTCACCTCTGCCGAGGACACCGGTCGTCTGCGCGACGAGGCCAAGGCCGAGCGGCGCACGTTTGAATCACCCTGGCGCGACCGTGACCCCACCGTCGATGACCTGGCCCTCCCCCACGTCGTGCGCTTCCGCCGACCGAAGTCGACGACCGTCACTGTTGCTGACGAGGTTCAAGGCGCCGTCAACTGGTCGACCGACGATCTGGACGACTTGGTGCTGCTGCGCTCGGACGGCGCACCGACCTATAATCTCGCGGTCGTCGTGGACGACCACGACATGGGCGTGACCCACGTCATCCGCGGTGACGATCATCTGAACAACGCCGCCCGTCAGAGCTTGATCTATGACGCCTTGGGCTGGACACGTCCGACCTTCGCTCACATCCCGCTGATCCACGGCCCCGACGGCGCCAAGCTGTCGAAGCGTCATGGCGCCCAGGCGGTGCATGAATATGCCGAAATGGGCTATCTGGCCGAGGCCATGCGCAACTATCTGGCCCGCCTGGGCTGGGCGCACGGTGACGACGAACTGTTCAGCGACGCCCAGGCGGTGGAATGGTTTGACCTCGCCGGCATCGGCAAGGCGCCGGCGAGGCTGGATTTCGACAAGCTGGCCCACGTCAACTCTCACTGGCTGCGCCTTGCGGACGATGAGCGGTTGTCCAAGCTGACGCTGGACGCGCACCTGCAGCGCGGACACAGCCTCGCCGAAGCGGACGAGGCCCGGCTTCAACGCGCTATGCCCTTCGTCAAGGATCGCGCCAAGACTGTGCTGGACCTGGCCGAACAGACGGCCTTCGTGCTGAAATCCCGCCCTCTGACCATAGACGAAAAGGGCCAGGCCCTGCTGAGCGGTGAGACGCTGGAGCGCCTCTGCCGCCTGCGCGACCGGCTGGCCCTGTTCCAGTCGTGGGACGTGTTCGCGCTGGAAGCAGAACTCAAGGCTTTCGCCGAATCCGAGGGCGTTGGCTTCGGCAAGATCGGTCCGCCGATGCGTATGGCCCTTACCGCTGGGTCAACATCACCTGATATTGCGCGAACTTTGTCGGCTCTTGGGCACGACGAAAGTCTCGGGCGCTTGGATGATGCGCTGCAACAGACTAAGTGATCACCCACAAACCAAAAAGCGGCCGACGCCTCCCCGCGCCTGGACGTATGATGCAAAGGGGCATTCATGACTGAACAAGCCAAAACCGCCAGCTCGGCGACCCTGTCCTTCGAGGACAAGACCATCGAGTTGCCGGTCCTTTCGGGCTCCACCGGCCCGGACGTCATCGACATCCGCAAGCTCTATGCGGGAACGGGCGCCTTCACCTTCGATCCCGGCTTCACCTCCACGGCCGCCTGCGAATCGGCCCTGACCTATATCGACGGCGACGCCGGCGTGCTGTTGCACCGCGGCTATCCGATCGACCAACTGGCGTCGAAGTCGAACTTCGTCGAGGTCTGCCACCTGCTGCTGCACGGCGAACTGCCGACCGCCGCGCAGTACGAGAAGTTCGAGAACAGCATCACCACCCACACGATGCTGCACAGCCAGTTCGATCGCTTCTTCGAAGGCTTCCGCCGCGACGCCCACCCGATGGCGATCATGGTCGGCACCGTCGGCGCGCTTTCGGCCTTCTATCACGACAGCCTGGACATCCATGATCCGGTGCAGCGCGACATCTCGGCCATCCGCCTGATCGCCAAGATGCCCACCATCGCGGCTCGCGCATACAAATACCATATCGGCCAGCCGTTCGTGTCGCCGCGCAACGACCTGTCCTATGCCGAGAACTTCCTGCGCATGTGCTTCGCCGTGCCGGCCGAGGACTATCACGTCGATCCGGCCCTGGTTCGCGCCATGGACCGCATCTTCACCCTGCACGCCGACCATGAGCAGAACGCCTCGACATCGACCGTGCGTCTGGCCGGTTCGTCGGGCGCCAATCCGTTCGCCTGTATCGCCGCCGGCATCGCCTGCCTGTGGGGCCCTTCGCACGGCGGCGCCAACGAGGAGGCGCTGACCATGCTCAAGCAGATCGGCACCCCGGAAAACATCCCGGAGTTCATCCAGGGCGTGAAGGACCGCAAGTACAAGCTGATGGGCTTCGGCCACCGCGTGTACAAGAACTACGACCCGCGCGCCAAGGTTATGCAACAGTCGGCCTATGAAGTGCTGGCCGCCACAGGCCGCGAGAACGACCCGCTGTTCCTGGTCGCCAAGGAGCTGGAGAAGGTCGCACTGTCGGACGAATACTTCACCTCGCGCAAGCTGTTCCCGAACGTCGATTTCTATTCGGGCATCACCCTGTCGGCGATGGGCTTCCCGACCACCATGTTCACCGTCCTGTTCGCCCTGGCCCGCACCGTGGGCTGGATTTCGCAGTGGCAGGAAATGATGGCCGATCCCTCGCAGAAGATCGGCCGCCCGCGCCAGCTCTACACGGGCCCGACCGAGCGCGATTACGTGCCGATCGAACAGCGCGGCTGATCGACAGCTTCAAGTCTGAACTGCAGAACGCCGGGGAACCATCCCCGGCGTTTTTCTTTGCCGTCAGACCAGCTTCAGATCGGCGAACCGCGCGGCCAAGTCATCCAGGTCGCGGTGCATGTGGGCGACGCCGATTGCGGCGGCGCCCAAGGCCATGTCGTCGCCTTCCATGGCCATGGACAGGGCCAGGCTCTGGTCGATGGCCCCCATCGGCGCGGCGGCCTTACCCTGCGAAAAGGCTTCCAGCTGCTCCACCGCGCGCGCCGCGTCCTGTGACCAGGGATCCAGCCGCGTGCCTGCGCCTTCGGCCTGAAAACCACGCCCCAGAATCACGATGTCGCTACGCACCCGCCAGAAGGCGCGTGCCAGGGCCGCGCGGTCCGCGGTCTCACGCTGGGGCCCCGGCAGATCGATCACATTCTTCGCCGCCTGACCCAGCGCATCCAGCCGTCGTTTCAGATCGGTATGGCGTCGGGTGATCTCGGACGCGTCCGACGCATCGCCGTTCGATATCAGAGACAGCAGCGCCGCCGCTTCCCCCGCCGCCTCACGCGCCTGCAGCTTGAACGACTGACGGGCGTGTCGGGGAAACAGCGCCAAGATGGCCATCACACCGACGCCGCTGCCGACCAGGATTTCCATCACCCGATCCAGAGCCAGCGACGCCGGCCCTTCCGCCCCGGTCCCGCCCGCGATGACGATGGTCGCCGTCACGGGCGCGATCTTCAGCCAGGGGCGGCCAGTTCCGAAAAACGCCAGCAAGGCCGTGGATGCGGCGATGCTCAGGGCCATGCTTTCCATGCCGGGCGGCCGCAGGAAGGCGAAGACCGCACCAGCCAACGCGCCCGTCACCGTGCCGTGGCCCGATCCCGCGCGACGGTCAGCACCCCGCCCCCGACGCTGGCCTGGATGACAACGATGGCGGAGATCACACTCCAGTAGGGGTGCGGCAGGTTCAGCCATGTGGCGAGATAGAGGGCGGCCATGGCGCCGACCGCCATCTGCAGCGCGGCCCGAACCTCGGCGGCGCGCCGAGGACTGAGGGCCCGCCCCATCGTCAGGCCTTCCGTTTGGCGGCGATGACCTTCAACACGGCGTCCGCCGCCAACTCCGACGGGTCCGCTCCGCCGCGCCCCATCAGATCCAGGGCCGCTGTCTGACGTTGCGCCTGTTCGACCGCCATTGCCGGATCGGACAGCAACCGACCAACCGCCGCCGCCAGGATGGCGGGTGTCGCCTCGTGCTGGATAAACTCGGGCGCGATCCGGTCGTCGGCGGCGATGTTGAACAGTGTGACGTGTTTCGCCGTCACCAACCGCTTCATCAACTGATAGCTCAGCCCGTCGATCTTGTATGCGATGACCATCGGCGCACCGGCCAGGGCCAATTCGGTGGAGACCGTTCCGCTGGTGGCCAGGGCGACCGTCGCGGCGCGCATGGCGTCGTATTTCTGGGCCTCGTCCACCAGATGCACCCGGAACGGCCAGGCCGCGACCCGTCCCGCGACATCCTTGGCCACCGTCCCGGCGGCGACGACGGCGATTTCCAGAGTCGGATCGATGGCCTTCAACTTGCCGATCGCCGCTTCATAGACAGGCGTCATTCGTGTGATCTCGCTGGGGCGGCTGCCCGGAAGCACCAGCAGCAGCTTGGCGTTGGCGGCGATGCCGCGTCGCGCACGGAAGGCTGCGCCGTCGGCGCCGGCCATATCGACATGCAAGGCGGACGAGCCGACTACGGTCGTCGGCAGACCTTCCCGCTCGAACCAGGGGGCGTCGAAGCTGTAGAGCGCCAGCAGATGATCCACCGCACCTGCCAACGTCCTGGCTCGGCCCGGCCGTGACGCCCACACCTGCGGCCCGACGTATTTGATCAGAGGCACGTCCGGGCGCGCCGCGCGAATGGCCTTGGCGACACGGATCGTGAAGCCCCAGCTGTCGATCAGGACCACGGCGTCGGGCTTTTCTCGCTCGGCCAGCGCCGCCGTCTCCTCGACGCGGCGCTTGACCTTGCCATAGGCGCGAAGGCCCTCGATCCAGCCCAGGATCGACAGTTCGGCGATGTCGAACGGGCTGACGACGCCCTCCGCCGCCATCCGGGGACCGCCGACGCCGACGAAAGTGACGTCCGCACCCAGCCGCGCTTTCAGCGCCTTGGCCAGACCCGCGCCGAGTGCGTCGCCCGAGGCCTCGGCCGCCACCAGCATGATCTTCAGCGGGCTGCTCATCGCGCTTCGCCCCACACGAACAGGCCCAGCCGGTCCGCCGCCGCAATGATGGCCGCGCGGTCGATCAAGATCAGCCGCCCTACCACCCCGCCGATGCCCGCCAGGCCAGCCGCCGCCGCCATCTCGACCGTGCGCGGTCCGATCACCGGCATATCCACCCGCAGGTCCTGGATCGGCTTGGGCGCCTTGCCCAGCGCGCCCTTGCGGTCACCGGTCGAGCCGCGCAGATCGGTCGGCAGTCCCGCGACCCGGCTCAGCATGGCGTCGGTCCCCTCTTGGGCCTCAACCGCCAGCACCAGGCCGTCACACACGACCGCGCCCTGACCGATGTCCAATTCGCCTGACTTTTCTGCGACGTGCAGCGCCTTCTTCAGATCTGCCAACTGCTCCGGCGTCGGTGAAACGGCGCCCAAGGCCCCAGCAGCCAGCGTGTCTCCACCCAGTATGTCGTCGGCGCCCTCGACGGCGAAGCCTTCGGCCTCGAACACCGACAGGATCTTGCGCAACAGGGCGTCATCGCCCTTGGTCGCCGACGCCACGATGCCCGGCAGCAGGGTCGCGCCTTTGAAATCTGGCTTCAGCGTTTTGAAATCAGGCCTGTTGACGATGCCCGCCAGGCAGACCGTCGTGCAGCCCTCGGTCTTCAGCGCCTTCAGGATGGCGCCGATCTGGGCCATGCCGAACTCGGCGCCCGGCCAGCGGATCAGGTGGGGATCGGCGAACCCAGCCAGACGGATCAGGAAGATAGGCCGCCCCTCTGCATCGCACCGCGTCGCCACTGCCGCCGGCAGGTCGCCGCCGCCGGCGATCAGGCCCAGCTTGCCGGAACCGGTCATTCCGCGTTCGGCAGGCACAGCGGACGCCGCCCGCCGTCGCGGATGAAGGCGATGATCTCCATGATCTCGGGCAGGTCGGCATAGGTGTCGGCTACGCCGTCGATCCGACCCGCGAACTCGCCCTGCCCCTCGAACAGGTCGCGATAGGCCGCCAGCAACCGGCGCACCTGGTCCTTGCCATAGCCCTTGCGCTTCAGCCCGATCAGGTTCAGCCCGCGCAGTCGCGCGTGATTGCCCCAGGCCGAGCCATAGGGGATGACGTCGCGGGTCACGGCCGCCAGACCGCCGATGATCGCCCCCTGCCCCACGCGCCCGTTCTGGTGCACGGCGCACAGGCCGCCCAGAAAAACCTTGTTCCCAACCTGGGCATGACCGCCCAGGGTGGCGTTGTTGGCCATGACGACATTGTTCCCGACCACGCAGTCATGGCCCACATGGGCGCCGGTCATGAACAGGTTGCTGGCGCCGACCACGGTCACGCCTGTCCCCTGCGGCGTTCCCCGGTTGAAGGTGCAGTGTTCGCGGATCAGGTTGTTCTCGCCGATCTCCAGCCGCACCGGCTCGCCCTTGTATCCGTTGTGCTGGGGGTCGCCACCGATGACCGCGAACGGATGGATCACCGTCCCGGCGCCGACCGTCGTGTCCTGCTGAACCACCACGTGACTGACCAGACGCGCGTTCTCGGCCAGGACCACATTCGGCCCGACGGTGCACCAGGGCCCGACCTCGACTCCGTCGGCCAGGGTCGCCGTGGTGTCGATCAGGGCGGTCGGGTGGATGGTCATCAGGCGGCGGGCGCTGGAACGGGAACGGTCACGACCATGGCCATGAACTCCGCCTCGGCCGCCAGCTTCCCGTCGATGAAGGTCTCTCCGCGGAACTTGTAGGCGTCGCCACGCGCCTTGATCACCTTGACCTCCATGCGCAGCTGGTCGCCCGGCCGCGCGGGCTTGCGAAAGCGCACGCCGTCGATGGACATGAACATGATGACCTTGTCGGCCACAGCCACATCCAAGGTCTTGGACATCAGCAGGGCGCCGGTCTGGGCCATGGCCTCGACGATCAGCACGCCCGGCATGACCGGATCGATCGGGAAGTGGCCCGGGAAGAAGGGCTCGTTGTGGGTGACGTTCTTGATGCCTACGATGGAGGTCCGGGGCACGAAGTCCTCGGCCTTGTCCACCAGCAGGAAGGGATAGCGGTGCGGCAGCCGCCGCATCACCTCGGCGTAATCGATCTTGCCGTCTTCGCTCATCCCTATGATTCCTTTGGAGCCTTCTTTGCAGAGGCCTGTTTGGCGAGCCAGATCGTCTCGCGCAAGAACTGTCGGATCGGACGCGCCGGATAGCCGGACCAGGTCTCACCCGCCGGAATGTCGGCCAGCACGCCTGCACCGGCCGCGACACGCGCGCCCTCGCCGATGGTGATGTGGTCGCCGACCCCCGCCTTGCCGCCGAAAATGACGTTGTCACCGCTGGTGACGGATCCTGAAATCCCCGTGTTTCCGGCCATCAGATTGTTGCGGCCGATGACGCAGTTGTGGCCCACCATGACCAGATTATCGATCTTGGTGTTCTCGCCGATGACCGTGTCGTCATAGGCGCCTCGGTCGATGCAGCTGTTGGCGCCGACCGTGACACCGTCCTGCAGTATGACGCGGCCCAGCTGTGGGATGTCCATGGCGCCGGCGGCCGTTCCGGTGGCGCCGAAGCCCGCCTCGCCGATACGCGCCCCGGCATACAGTTTCACCCGGTCGCCGATCAGGGCGAAGCCGACCGTGACGTTCGAGCCGATGACGCAATCGCGGCCAATCTGAACGCCGGGCGCGATGACGCTGTTGGCGCCGATGCGGGATCCGCGACCGATACGGACACCCTTGCCCAGGATCGCGCCCGGTTCGACCACGACGCTGTCGTCCTCGGCCGCCTCGTCGCGCGTGATCGCCGCGTCGAGCGTGATGGGCCGATGCAGAAGAAGCGACGCCTTGGCCCAGGCGGCCTGAGGCGTTCGCGAGACGATCACTGCCGCGTCTTCAGGCGCCACTTCAGTGGCCTCGGCCGGCACGATCACGCAGCCGGCCTTTGTCGCCGTCAGGGCCGAGGCGAACTTGCGGTCGCCCAGAAACGTGATCGCGCCCCCGTCCGCAGAGGACAAGGGCGCGACGGAAGCGATCATGCGATCCCCGCCCCGCGCGACCTCGCCGCCAATCTGAGCCGCCAGTTCGGCGACGCTGAGGGGCGACAGGGTTTCGAAGAAGCGAGAATCCGGCATCGGCGGCTTAGTTGGCGGCCGCCGGTTGAGCTTGCGTCTGAGCCGGCACCGGCAGGCGGTTGAAGCTCAGGGTCGGCAGGGCGGTGTTCAGACGCTGGATGGCCAGATCGGTGACGTCCATGGCGGGGTTCATCATGAAGACGCTCTCACGGTCGAGCAGCAGACCGCAGCCCTTTTCTTGATACAGCGCGGTCAGGATCGGCGAGACGGCTTCGGTGATGGCCTGGCGCTGCATGCCCAGGGTGTAGCGCAGCTCGTTTTCGCGGGTGGATTCCAGTTGCTGGGCTTCCTGCGCGCGCTGTTGCAGAGCTTGACGACGCTGCTGAAGTTGGTCGGCCGGCAGGCTGGAGCCCGACGTCTGAAGCTGCTGGGCTTCGGTCTGGATTTGGGTGGCGTAGGGTTGCAGTTCGCCTTGAACTTCTTGGGCCAGTTGCTGCATGCGGGCTTCGACAGCCTGACCGGCCGACGACTGGGCCAGCAGACGTGCGTTGTAATAGACGCAGACGCCGGGGATGACCGGGCCGGGGTTGGCGGGAGCCGCCTGTTGCGCCGAAGCGGCGGTGGCGATGAGCGAAGCGGCGGCGGTCGCCGCGATGATCAGAGCTTTCATTGGGTTTCCTCGTGCGGTCGAAAAGCCGCGATTAGAACTGGGTGGATGTCGAGAAGCGGAAGGATTCCGTCTTGTCGTAGACTTCCTTGGACAGAACCCTGGAGATGTCGAAACGGATCGGCCCCATCGGCGATTTCCAGTGAACGCTGATGCCGGCCGACGCCCGCAGCGACAGCTCGTCGGCGATAGTGGTGTTCACAGTGCCCGTGGATGTCAGTTTGTAGCGGTCGTCAAGCGCGCCCAGCGTACCAAATTCGGCGAACAGCGAGGTCTTGATGCCGTACTGCTCGGGCAGGTAGTTTGGCAACGTCAGCTCGACCGTGCCGATAGCGTAAAAGTTGCCGCCCAACGCGTCGGTCCTGTTGAGATCGCGTGGCCCCATACCGGCCGTCTTGAAGCCGCGGAAGCTGTTTCCGCCCTTAAAGAAGCGGTCGTTGATGCGGATAGGGTCACCGTTCCAGCCACTGATGTAGCCGGATGAACCCTGGACGCTGACGACCCACGCCGGCGTAAAGCCATAGTACCATTTGGCGTCGACCTCGGTCTTCACATAATTTACGTCTCCACCCAGACCCGCCAGGTCTTGGCGCAACGACCCGGACCATCCGCGCGTGGGACGGATCGGGTCATTGGTGTAGTTCATCTGCAGCGTATAGCCCGCCGACGAGTTGATGTAGCTACCGATCTGGTCGCACAAAGCCGAGGTTCCCCGGCCTGCGCCGGCGCAGAATCCAGACGGAACGATGATCTCGTCAGACTTCAGGAAGTAGCGCGTGCTAAGCAGCATATTGCCGTTCAGCGGGTAGGACAGTCGCAGACCCGCGCCGGTCGAACGATAGTCGTAAGACGAAAATCTGCTCAGGTCGTAGCGGGAGTGGAACAGGTCAAAGCCGGCCCGCAGATCACGGCCCAGGAATTTCGGCTCGGTGAAGCGGAAGTCCACCTGCTGGCGCAGCGTACCCCATTCCAGACGCGACACCACATTCTGACCGCGCCCGCGGAAGTTCCGCTCCGAAATGCCCAGGTTGACGGTGAAGGAGTCGACCGAGCTGAAGCCGGCGCCGACGGACAGTTCGCCGGTCGGCTGCTCCTGAACGTTGACGTTGATGATCGAGCGGTCCGGCGCGCTGCCGCGCGTTTCCTCGACCGTCACATCCTTGAAGAAGCCCAGTGCACGCAGGTTGTTGCGCGACCGCTCCATCAGGGCGCGGTTGAAGGCGTCGCCTTCGGTCAGCAGCAGTTCGCGGCGGATGACCGGGTCGATGGTGCGGGTGTTGCCGACCACATTGATGCGGTCGATATAGACCCGCTGGCCTTCCGACACATTGAAAGTCACATCGACCGTGTCCGTCTCGGGATTGGCTTTATAGGTCGGGTTGATCTCGACGAAAGCATAGCCAGCCGACCCGGCGGCGAAGGTCAGGGCATCGACCGCCTGCTCGATCTTGTCGCTTTCATAAAGGTCGCCCGAACGGATCGGGATCAGCCGCTGCAGGAAGTCGGGATTGAGCCGGTCGTTCTGGGTGACGACCTTGACCTCGCCGAAGTTGTACTTTTCACCTTCGTTCAGCGTCAGCGACAGCTGGAACGCCTGATCGTCGGGCTGCAGCTCGGCGACCGACGAAACGACGCGGAAATCATAATAGCCGCGGTTCGTATAGAACTTCCGCAGTTGCTCCTGATCGTACTCAAGGCGGTTGGGATCATAATTATCGTTGTTCGAGAAGAACTTCCACCAGGTCGACTTCTCGGTGACCATCACGCCGCGCACGTCGCGATCCGAGAAGGCCTGGTTGCCCAGGATGTTGATGGCGCTGATCCCGGTCTGCGGACCTTCGTTGATCTCGAAGATGACATCGACGCGGTTCTGCTCCAGCTGCACCAGCTTGGGCGTCACGGTCGCGGAAATCCGGCCTTGCAGGCGGTACAGTTCGACGATGGCGCCGACGTCTTCCTGAACCTTGGCGCGGGTATAGATGCCGCGCGGGGCCAAGGTGACTTCCTTGGTCAGTTTGTCCTTCGAAAGCGCCTTGTTGCCCTCGAACACCACCTGGTTGATGATCGGGTTCTCGACGATCTGAACGATCAGGTCGCCATTCTGGATACCCAGTTGAACATCGGCGAACAGGCCGGTGCGCGACAGGGTGCGCACGGCGACGTCCAGCACTGAGGCGTCGACCGCGTCACCGGGGCGGATCGGCAGATAGGACAGGACCGTCGTCTGGTCGATCCGCTGGGCGCCTTGGACGATGATACGGTTGATCGTGATCGTCTGCGGCGCAGCGATCTCGACGCGTGGCTCGGCGCCAGCGGCGGCGGGCGCCGGCGTCGCAGTTTGGGCAGGAGCCGGGGCCGGCGTGGCGGGCGCCGTCGCGGGTGCGGTCTGGGCCAGCGCAGGCGCGCCGAGCCCTGCGGCGACCGCCAGAGCCAGCAGGCTAGAACGGGCGCTCAGTCGAACGGCGGCGCGAGAGGTCATGTCATTCATTCGGGAAACCATCGGGGGCTGGCGTCGGCTCACGAGACGAGCCCGCCGAGGAATTGGAAGAGGTTGAGCTTCTGTAGGTCGTTCCACGTCGCGAACAACATAAATCCCGCCAAAAGCGCAAGGCCTGCACGATAGCCCATCTCCTGGAACCGCGCCGACACAGGCTGCCTGGCTACGGCTTCGTAGCCGTAGAAAAGCAGATGCCCGCCGTCGAGGATCGGGATGGGAAGCAGGTTTAGAAAGCCGATTCCGATCGAAAGTATGGCGGCCAAGGTTGTCAGCGTCAGGATCAGGTTGATTGCAATGGCTCCGGGAGCCGGATTGGCCTCGACCGCAGCGGTCGTCAGCGATCCCGTCGCCTTGGCGATGCCCAACGGTCCGCTGAACTGATCGCCCGACTCGCGACCGGTCACTAGACGTCCGAGATAGGTCAGGGTCGAGCCGATCACGTCGCCGGTCTGGCGCACGCCTTCGACCACGGCGCCGACCGGGCCGTAACGAACATGGCGCACATCGCCGGCCGACGACCCCAGGCCCAGTCCGATGCGGCCGACCTTGACCCGTCCGGCGATGGGGTCGTTCTCTTCACGGCGTTCGGGCGTGGCGATCAGTTCGACCGGCTGCCCGGCGCGTTCGACGGTGAAACGGACAGGGTCGCCGGTGGAGAGCATGACGGTGCGCGTCACCGCGCTGCCATCCTTGATGGCCTTGCCGTTCACATCGGTGATCAGGTCGCCGACCTGGAAGCCGGCGGTGGCTGCGGGCGATCCCGCCTGAACCTGAGCCACGCGGGCGGGGCGCAACGAAACGCCCACAGCCATGAAGACGACCGCAAAGATCGTGATGGCCAGGATGAAGTTGGCGACCGGACCGGCCGCGACGATCAGCGCGCGCTGCCACACCGGCTTGAAGTGGAAATAGTCGCGCTCGGCGCCGGGTCCGCGCTCGGCGACCACCCTCTGGCGCAGTTCGTTCAGCCCCGCCTGATCCGGCACGCTGGAGGCGTCCAGATCGCCAGAGAACTTCACATAGCCGCCTAGCGGCAGCCAACCCAGCCGCCATTCGATGCCGTGACGATCGGTGCGGCTGAACACGGCCTTGCCGAAGCCGACCGCGAAACGATCCACCTTCACGCCAAAGGCGCGCGCGACGAGGAAGTGACCCAGTTCATGGATGGTGACGATGAACGTCAGCACCAGCAGGAACGAGGCGATTGAGATCAGGACCTGACCCAGGACGCCCAGCATTCGAAAATCGTCTCCCCTCGCCTGCTATCAGGCCGCGTTCGCAAGACCGGCGATGACGGACCCGGCCATTCGACGCGTCTCGGCATCGACCGAAAGGGCCGCGCCGCAGGCGTCTCCAGAACCGAAAGCCATCCCCGCTTTCGTCGCACGCTCAAGGGTTTCGGCGACGACTGCGGCAATATTGAGAAAGGCCAGCTTGCGGTCAAGAAATGCGAAGGCCGCAACCTCATTCGCCGCATTGAACACGGCGGGCGTTGCGCCTCCCGCCTTCAACGCCTGACGGGCCAGATCCAGGGCCGGGAAGCGCGCCAGATCGGGCGCCTCGAACGTCAGCCGACCCAGAGCCGCCAAATCCAGCTTGGGCGCCGGCCAGGCGATGCGGTCAGGCCAGGCCAGGGCGCAGGCGATGGGCGTGCGCATGTCCGGCGGCCCCATCTGGGCCAGCGTCGAACCATCCACATATTCCACAAGGCTGTGGATGATCGATTCAGGGTGCACCACCACGTCGATTCGGTCCTGCGGCATGTCGAACAGATAGGCCGCCTCGATCATCTCCAGGCCCTTGTTGGCCATGGTGGCGCTGTCGACCGAAATCTTGGCGCCCATGCTCCAGTTCGGATGCGCCACCGCCTGTTCGGGCGTGATGCCGATCATCCGTTCGCGCGGGGTCTGGCGGAAAGGCCCGCCCGATGCGGTCAGGATCAGCTTGGAAACCCGTTCGGGCGCTTCGGCCGGAAAGACCTGGAAGATGGCGGAGTGCTCGGAATCGACCGGGATCAGCCGTCCCCCAGCCCGCTTGACCCGTTCGATCAGCGCCGGCCCGCAGCAGACCAGGCTTTCCTTGTTGGCCAGCGCCAGGGTCGCGCCGGTGGCCGCCGCCGCCCATGCCGACTTCAATCCTGCCGCGCCGACGATCGCGGCCATGATCCAATCGACTGGCCGCGTCGCCGCCTCGACGATGGCGGCGTCGCCGGCGGCGACCGCGATATCCGTGCCGGCCAAGGCGTCGCGCAATTCGTGCAATCTCGCAGGATCGGCCGTGACCGCCACCTTCGGACGCCAGCGTCGCGCCTGCTCGGCCAATTTGGCGATATTGGCTCCGCCGGTCAGCGCCTCGACCTCGAAGGCGCCAGTGCCTGTCGCTTCGGCCTGAGCCATCAGATCCAGCGTCGAGGCGCCGACCGATCCGGTCGATCCCAGCACCGTGACGCGACGCCGGATCACGCGCCGCGCTCCAGCAACAGGACGATCAACCGCCCGGCGGCGACCACGACGACCGCGAACATCAAACCATCAACTCGGTCCAACAGGCCGCCGTGACCAGGAATGGTGTTGCCCGCGTCCTTGACCCCGAACCGCCTTTTCAGCGCCGATTCCCACAGGTCGCCCGCCATGGTCGCCAAGGCGGCCGCAAAGCCCAGCACCGCGCCCCACACGACGGTCAGCGCGCCCATATCCAGCCAGGCGGTCATGATGGCGCCCGCAATGGCCCCGGCGACGATACCGCCGATGAACCCGGACCAGGTCTTGTTGGGCGAGAAACGCGGCCATAGCTTGGGTCCGCCGAACGTCGATCCCGCCAGATAGGCCAGGATATCCGCCGACCAGGCCACGGCGAAGACCAGTACGGTCCAGTGCAAACCGACGACGCTGTCCACGTCGCGCAGCCAGATCAGCAGGACCGAAGGCCAGCCGAGATAGAGCACGCCATAGGCCGCATCCAATGCCTCCTGCCCCCGGCTGCGGGCATAGACACCAGCCGCGACAGCGCCGAACACCAGCATGACGAAGGCGACGGACATGGCGCCGAAATGGGCGCTGATCACCGCCGCAACGACACCGAAACTGACGGCGCCGCCCATGACGCGGCGGGCGTGCGGCGCGCTCATCGACGCCCATTCGAAGGCCAGGACGATGCTGGCCACGGTCATCAGCGCCAGGAACCAGATGCCCCCAGCCCAGGTCGCGGCCACGGCGGCGGGCGCCAGCACGACGGCGGAAGCGGCCCGAAGGGCGATGTCGCGTCCCTTGACCGCCATCAGGCCGTCGCGCGCACGGGGGCGACCTCTCGACCGCCATAGCGACGGTCACGTTGCCCAAAGGTGGCGATCGCCTCGGCAAGGGCCTTGGGCCCATAGTCGGGCCACAGGACGTCCTGGAACACCAGCTCGGCGTAGGCCGCTTCCCACAGCAGGAAGTTCGACAGGCGCTGCTCGCCGGACGTGCGCACGATCAGGTCCAGCGGCGGCGCGCCCGCCGTGGCTAGACCGGACGCCAGGACGGCCTCGGTGATCGGTTCGGCCGTCTCTCCCGCCAGAACCCGGTCCATGTGTCGCCGCGCAGCGTCCACCAGATCTGCCCGGCCGCCATAGTTGAAGGCGACTTGCAGCAAGAAGCGGTCGTTATGCGCCGTCTGGGCCTCGGCCCTTTCGATGATGGCGGCGATGTCGGCAGGCAAACCTTCGCGACGGCCCAGGATTCTCAGACGCACACCCGCTTTCGCCAGACGCGCCAGATCGCTGGCCACATAGGTCCGCACCAGACCCATCAGGTCGGACACCTCGTCCTCGGGCCGGCTCCAGTTCTCGGTCGAGAAACCGAACACCGTCAGACACTCGATGCCCAGATCGGGCGCCGCCTGGATCGTCCGCTTCAGCGCCTGTACGCCCTCGCGATGACCCAGAGCGCGCGGCAAGCCCCGCGCCTTCGCCCAGCGGCCATTGCCGTCCATGATTATGGCGACATGACGCGGCCCATCGGGACCCCGTCCCTGTGGGCGTTGGCCAGAAGGCGCGGCGCTGTCTGCCGTCATCTGTGGTGTGATCCCTTCGGGGCCAAGCCGTTTCGCCTCAGACCTGCATGATCTCTTGCTCTTTGGTCTTCAAGGCCTCGTCGATGCGCTTGATGGCCGCGTCGGTTTCCTTCTGGACCTCAGTCTCCATCTTCTTCTGCTCGTCCTGGCTGATCTCGCCGGCCTTCTCGGCCTTCTTCAGGTCGTCGTTGGCGTCGCGGCGGACGTTGCGGACCGAAATCTTCTGCTGCTCGGTGTATTTTCCGGCCAGCTTGACCAGATCCTTGCGACGTTCCTCGGTCAGGGGCGGCACGGGGATACGCAGCGTCTGGCCGTCGACGATGGGGTTCAGGCCCAGGTTGGCGTTGCGAATGGCCTTCTCGACCGCGACGACCATGCCCTTGTCCCAGACGTTGACGCTGATCATGCGCGGCTCGGGCACGCTGATGGCGGCGACGGCGCTCAGCGGCGAGGCCGAGCCATAGGCTTCGACCCGCACGGGCTCCAGCAGGCCGGCGTTGGCGCGTCCGGTCCGCAGGCCGCTGAACTCTTCCTTCAGGGCGGTGACCGACCGCTCCATGCGGTCGCGGTATGTCTTAAGTTCAGGCTTTGCCATGGTCTTGGTCTCTCTTGTCTTTCCTGGTCACGCAGACGTTCAAGCGACGTCCTGAATGACCGTGAACGTGCCTTCGCCGGTCAGGGTCCGGCGCAGCGAGTTGTCTTCCCGAATGGAGAAGACCACGATCGGGATGCCCGTGTCGCGCATCATGGCGATGGCCGACGCATCCATGACCCGCAGATCCTTGGCCAGAACGTCCTGGTAAGTCAGGGTCTCGTAGCGGGTGGCGGTCGGATCCTTCTTGGGATCGGCGGTATAGACGCCGTCCACGCTGGTGCCCTTCAGCAGGGCGTCGCAGCCCATTTCGGCGGCGCGCAGCGCGGCGCCTGAGTCCGTGGTGAAGAAGGGTGCGCCGACGCCGGCGGCGAAGATCACCACCCGTCCCTTTTCCAGATGACGCAGGGCGCGGCGGCGGATGTAGGGTTCGGCGATGGCCGCCATCGGAATGGCGCTCTGCACGCGAGTCGATACGCCGATCTTCTCCAGCGCCGACTGCATCGCCAGGGCGTTCATGATGGTGGCCAGCATGCCCATATAGTCGGCCTGGGCGCGTTCCATGCCTGCTGCGGCCTTGGACAGGCCGCGGAAGATGTTGCCGCCGCCGATGACCAGGCAGATCTCGACGCCTTCGGCCGCGACGTCCGCGACCGACTTGGCCACAGCATCGACGGTGTTCATGTCGACGCCGAACGACTGATCGCCCATCAGCACCTCGCCGGAAACCTTCAGCAGGACGCGTTTGTAGCGGAAGGTCGAGGTGGCGTCGGGCATGCGGGAAGGTCCGTTTGACTGCGGCGCCATTGAATCAGGCGACTTCTTATAGACGAAGGGCGCGCCGGCCATCAAAGCCGAACGCGCCCTTCTGATACAAAACCCTCACGAATGAGGGGAAGACTTGTTAGTTGCCGCCCATCATGGAGGCGACTTCCGACGCGAAGTCGGGGCCTTCGACCTTCTCTACGCCTTCACCCAGCGCCAAACGGACGAAGCCGGCCAGGTGCAGGTTGGAGGAGCCCAGTTCCTTGGCCGAGTTGGCGACCAGCTGTTCGATGGTCACGTCCGGGTCCATGACGAACGGCTGCTTGGACAGCACCACGTCCTTCTGGAACTTGTTGATCTGGCCTTCCACGATCTTGGCGATCATGGCTTCCGGGCGACCTTCTTCCTTGGCCTTTTCGGTCAGAACGGTGCGTTCCTTCTCGATGGCGGCGGGGTCCAGGTCATCGGTGTTCAGCGACAGCGGAGCGGTTGCTGCAACGTGCATGGCGATCTTGCGACCCAGTTCGCGAAGAGCGGTCTTGTCGCCCTCGCCTTCCAGAGCCACCAGCACGCCGATACGGCCCACGCCCGGCGAAACAGCGTTGTGGACGTAGGTCGAGACGACGCCTTCCGACACCGACAGGCGGGCGGCGCGGCGCAGTTGCATGTTCTCGCCGATGGTGGCGATCATGTTGGTCACTTCGTCCTGAACAGTCTTGCCGGCTTCCAGTTCGGCGCCGTGCAGGGCTTCGACCGTGTGGTGGTCCAGACCCAGTTGGGCGAACGACTTGGCGGCGTTCTGGAACAGTTCGTTGCGAGCGACGAAATCGGTCTCGGCGTTGAACTCGATGGCGGCGGCGACTTCGCCCTTGCCGTCTTCCTTGGACGCGACGGCGACCAGGCCTTCAGCGGCGACGCGGTCGGCCTTCTTGGCGGCCTTGGACAGGCCCTTGGCGCGCAGCCAGTCGATCGATGCTTCGATGTTGCCGTCGTTTTCGACCAGCGCCTTCTTGCAGTCCATCATGCCGACGCCCGAACGCTCGCGAAGTTCCTTCACGAGGGCGGCAGTGATCTCGGCCATGTTCTTCTCCTTGGGGGATTTCGTATGTGGGAACGGCCGGACTGACTTAGCCCGGCCGTGTGTCAGTTCGTCAGGCGGCGCTCATAGCGCGAACGCCGTCCTGCGGGCGATCAGCCCGCGGCCTTCTCGGTTTCGACGGCGTCGTTCGCTTCCGAAGTGGCGGCCTTGGCGGCTTCGTCGGCGACAGCCGGCTCAGCGGGGGCCGGTTCAGCAGCGGCTTCCAGTTCGGCGGCGACCGATTCCGTACCAGCCGGAGCGGCATCGGCTTCAACCGGGGTCGAGGCTTCACGCAGCATGGGCTCTTCCGGATTGATCGCAGCGCCCAGGTCCACGCCCGAGGCCGAAGCGCCGGCGGCCAGACCGTCCAGGACGGCGTCGGCGATCAGGTCGCAGTAGGTCTGGATGGCGCGGGCGGCGTCATCGTTGCCGGGGACCGGATAGGTGATGCCGTCCGGGTCCGAGTTGGTGTCCAGGATGGCGATGATCGGGATGTTCAGCTTGCGGGCTTCCTGTATCGCGATCGCTTCCTTGTTGGTGTCGATCACGAACATGATGTCCGGGATCGAACCCATGTCCTTGATGCCGCCCAGCGACAGTTCCAGCTTGTCCTTCTCGCGCTCCAGGTTCAGCAGCTCCTTCTTGACGCGGCCTTCACCGCCGTTCTCGAGGATGCCTTCCAGTTCGCGCAGACGGGCGATCGAGCCCGAGACGGTACGCCAGTTGGTCAGCGTACCGCCGAGCCAACGGTTGTTCATGTAGTACTGGGCGCAGCGCTTGGCGGCTTCGGCGACCGGCTCAGCGGCCTGGCGCTTGGTGCCGACGAACAGGACGCGACCGCCCTTGGCGGCGACTTCGCGCACGGCCACCAGAGCCTGGTGGAACAGCGGCATCGTCTGCGAAAGGTCGATGATGTGGATGTTCGAGCGCGAGCCGAAGATGTAGCGATCCATCTTCGGGTTCCAGCGGTGCGTCTGGTGGCCGAAGTGAGCGCCTGCTTCAAGCAGGGTACGCATCGAGAATTCTGGCAAAGCCATGATCGTTCAGTCCTTTTTCCGATCAAACGTGGCGCGGGGGATTAAAGGTCTGACGACCCTCGGAATGGAGCGTATCGGGATGTCTCCCCGAAGCGCGCCTCACCCGCGTTGCGAAATGCGGGGGCGATGTAGGCCGGATGGGCCGCAATAGCAAGCTCTGCGGACATCAGCTCTCTGGCTGAGCCTCGATCCTCGCCTTCAGCCAATCCCACCGATCCTGGTATTCAGAGAGGTGCTCACGCTTCTGTTGGACACAGAGCTCATCGAATATGCGCCTTGTTCGGCAAAAGATGCGGTGGACGCTGACTTCTCGCCCAGCACGGCCAATGCCTCCGCATAGCTCATGATGAATGCCGTTGGGGCGATCATGACGCGCCAGACATAAATCATGGTGATGCCGCGCTCGGCGTATTTGGCGTTCAAGCTGAAAGCTTCGCCGGTGGCGCACTTCAGTTGCAGAGGCAACGCCTTGATGCCGCCGACACCGGCTTCCTTGAATGCGATAAGATCGATCCCGGAATCGACCACGGGCGTCGCCACCTCGATACCGTGAGCGAGAAGCCTGGAAACCACCCAACTTCTGCCTGCAAGTTCGACCTCGCGCGAATTGCGCCCGGCCATCAGGCGTCCTCCAGCATCACCACGCCGGGCGCAGATTTCAGAGCGCCACGCAGGGCGCCGTCGAGGCGGTAGCGGCCGGGAATTTTGACCTCCACCTCACGCCCCTGCTCCAGGCCCGCGATCATGAAGGAAATCTCCCCGCCCTTGCCGATCGCCCCGGAGCGGGCGCGCTCCAGCCGGGCCTTCAGCGCTTCGGCGTCCGCGCTGCGGGCCGAGACGTGGATGCGCAGGCCGATGTTGGCGTCGTCCAGCAGGTTGTCCATACGCGAGGCGTCGTCCCCGAAGAAGCGCACCTCCCCTTCCGACGACTTGGCGCGCACCCGCACCATGACCGAGGCGCCGGGCTCCAGTACCTCGCGGCATTTGCGCAGTTGCTCAGGCGGGAAAAGACATTCGAACTCGCCCGTGGGGTCCGAGAAGGTGACGAAGGCGAACTTCTCGCCCGTCCGCGCGCTGGCCCGTTCCTGCTTGCGACGCACGACGCCCGCCATCTGGAAGGCCTCATGGCCGGACTCGGCCAGAGGAATGGCCTCGGCGACGAAGGTGACGCGCTTGCGCCTCAGGGCCGATGTCATCTCGTCCAGCGGGTGGCCGGACAGATAGAAGCCCACGGCCGACAGTTCGTGATCAAGCCGTTCCGGCCCGACCCAGGGTTCGACGGTCTTCAGCCGCGGACGGCCGACGTGGGCCTGGTCGCCGCCGAACAGGTTGACCTGAGACGAGGCGCGCTCGGCCGCCACGCTCTGGCAATAGGCCATCAGCACATCGGCCTGTTCCAGCAACTGACGCCGGTTGGGGTGGATGCTGTCGAAGGCGCCGGCCTTGGCCAGGCCTTCCAGCGCGCGCTTGTTGACGCTGCGGGGATCGACGCGTTCCAGGAAGTCGAAGATGTCGGCGAAACGGCCGCCCGTCTCGCGCACCTCGATGACGTGTTTCATCGCCTCCAGGCCCACGTTGCGGATCGCGCCCAGGGCGTAAAGCACCGCCCCCTTGTCGTCGTCGAAGGCCACGTCGAAGTCCGCTGACGACCGGTTGATGTCGGGCGAAAGCACCGGCACCTCGAACCGTCGCGCGTCCTGATAGAAGACCGCCAACTTGTCGGTGTTCGACAGGTCCAGGCTCATCGACGCGGCGAAGAACTCCACCGGCTGGTTGGCCTTCAACCAACCCGTCTGGAACGAGATCAGCGCATAGGCGGCGGCGTGGGACTTGTTGAAGCCATAGCCCGCGAACTTGGCCACCAGATCGAAGATGGAGCCGGATTGAACCTCGGGCACCGTCTTTTCCAACGCTCCCGCGATGAAGCGCGCCCGCTGGAAGTCCATCTCCTCCTTCTTCTTCTTGCCCATGGCGCGACGCAGCAGGTCGGCCTCGCCCAGGCTGTAGCCCGCCAGGATCTGGGCGATCTTCATCACCTGTTCCTGGTAGATGATGACGCCGTAGGTCTCGGTCAGGACCTCCTTCAGGCTGGGGTGCAGATAATCGACCTCGGCCCGACCGAACTTGCGGTCGATATAGGTGTCGATCATCTCCATCGGTCCCGGCCGATAGAGGGAAATCAGGGCGGTGATCTCTTCGATGGAGCCGCAACGCATCTTGCGCAGGGTGTCGCGCATGCCCTGGGATTCCAGCTGGAACACCCCGACCGTCTGGCCCGAGGCCATCAGCTCATAGGTGCGCGCATCGTCCAGCGGCAGCGTATTCCAGTCCTTGGCCGCGCCGCGCCGTTCCAGATAGGCGCGGGCGCGGTCCAGCACGGTCAGGGTCTTCAGGCCCAGGAAGTCGAACTTGACCAGACCCGCCGGCTCGACCCACTTCATGTTGAACTGGGACGCGGGAATGGTGGAGCGTGGATCCTGATACAGCGGCACCAGCTCCGTCAGCGGCCGGTCGCCGATGACGATGCCGGCGGCGTGGGTCGAGGCGTTGCGATACAGCCCCTCCAGCTCCAGCGCCGTTTCCAGCAGGGTGCGAACCGCCGGTTCGGCGTCCCTCGCTTCCTTCAGGCGCGGCTCCAGTTCGATGGCCTGGGCCAGGGTGACGGGCGCAGCCGGGTTGTTCGGCACCATCTTGCAGAGCCGGTCCACCTGGCCCAGCGGCATCTGCAGCACGCGGCCCACGTCACGCAGAACGGCCCGCGCCTGAAGCGTGCCGAAGGTGATGATCTGGGCCACCCGGTCCTTGCCGTAACGGTCCTGGACGTAGTCGATCACCTCCTCGCGCCGCTCTTGGCAGAAGTCGATGTCGAAGTCGGGCATGGAGACCCGCTCGGGATTCAGGAACCGCTCGAACAGCAGGCCGAACCGCAAAGGGTCCAGATCGGTGATGGTCAGGGACCAGGCGACCAAAGACCCGGCGCCGGAGCCCCGCCCAGGCCCCACGGGAATGCCATGGGTCTTGGCCCATTTGATGAAGTCCGCCACGATGAGGAAGTAGCCCGGGAACCCCATCTGCTGGATGATCCCGACCTCCCACTCCAGACGGGTCCAGTATTCCGCCTCGGGAAAGGCCGGCGCGACCTCGGTCAGGCGAACCTTCAGCCCCTCGCGCGCCTGGTGCGCCAGTTCGTCGGCTTCGGAGCGCCCTGCCCCGGTGTCGAATCGCGGCAGGATGGGCGCGTGGGTCTCGACCAGGAAGGCGCAACGACGCGCGATGTCGATGGTGTTGTCGCAGGCTTCTGGCAGGTCGGCGAATAGTTCGCGCATGACGGCGGCCGGCTTGAACCAATGCTCGCCGGTGATGCGGCGACGATCCTCCTGACCGGTGAAGGCGCCGTCGGCGATGCACAGCAGGGCGTCGTGCGACTTCGCCTGTGCCGCCTTGGCGTAATAGACGTCGTTGGTGGCGACCACGGGCGTGTCGTTGGCGTAGGCCCATTCGACCAGACCCGGCTCGGCCCGTTTCTCGTCATCCAGCCCGTGGCGTTGAAGTTCGACATAGAAGCGGTCGCCGAAGGCTGCCTTGATGGTCGCCAGGGTCGCGGCGCCTTCAACCTTGTTGCCTTGGGCGAAAAGCGGATCGACCGGGCCGTCCGGGCCGCCGGACAGCAGGATCAATCCTTCGGAACGCGCCACGACCTGTTCCCAGGACACGCCCGGCTCGGCCATCTCGCCCGCGTCCAGATAGGCTGACGACGACAGCGCACACAGATTCAGCCACCCGGCGGTATTCTGAGCCAGCACCACTACGGTCGGAACCTTGGCCCAGCGCGCCTTGATCTGGCCGCCGATGCCGAAGACCGGCAAGGCGCAGGCCACGAGAGGCTGGACGCCCGCCTCCTTGGCCGTCTGGCTGAACTCCAGCGCGCCGAACAGGTTGGCCCGATCCGCGACCCCGACCGCCGGCATGCCCGCATCGGCCGCCAACTTGCCGACCTTGGCCGCCTTGATCGCGCCTTCCAGCAGCGAATAGGCCGAGCGGACCCGCAGATGGACGAAACCCTGACTGTTCACCGGCTCCCTCACACCTTCTCCGACCTCGCCCCTGGATGGGCTGCCTATCCTGACCTGACTCTCATATCGGGCGGCGATCAACCATCACAAACCCGTTCTCGGGCGGATGGGCTGTGGATCACTGACTTCAGACGGTCATCGACAAAACACTGTCTAATCCGTCTAATTCGTCTGATCTCAGGCGCCGGTGACGTTGATCGCTACGGTCCAGACCATCAGCACGAAGCCGCCGCACGACGCCAGCGACAGCATATCTCTCATCAAACGCGGCATGACATTGCCTCCCACCAATCCGATATGTTCTGCTAATGTTCTATGTTGGCTTTTTGTTCTCGTCAACCATCGCGTTTGAAACCATTCGACCGACGCCGTCGTAGTGAGTGTAAACGGAGATCGACCGATGTCTAATCGCACCACGCTCGCCGCGCTCGCATCCCTGACCATCGGGGTGCTGGCGCTCGGCGCACCCCTGCCCCGCCCGGCCGAGGCCCAGACGACGCCGGCGCTTCAAACGGCCATCTTCGCCGGCGGATGCTTCTGGTCCGAGGAGAAGGCGTTCGACGATGTGCCGGGCGTGCGGTCCGCCGTGTCGGGCTTTGTCGGCGGGCACACGGTCAATCCGACCTATGAACAGGTGGTGCGCGGCGGCACCGGCCATATGGAAGCGATCCAGGTCACCTTCGATCCGCGCGTCGTCAGCTATCGCACCCTGGTCGATCGGTACTGGCGCACAATCGATCCGACAGATCCGAACGGACAGTTCTGCGACCAAGGGCCTTCGTATCGCTCGGCCGTGTTCGCCACGGATGGCCAACGCACGGACGCCGTCGCCTCGCGCGATGCGGCCATGCGGATCTTGAGAAGGAGCTTCACCACGCCGGTCGTCGGCGCCCAGCGGTTCTGGCCGGCGGGGGCGGAGCATCAGGACTATGCCAAGCGCCATGCCGCCAGCTATCAGGCCTATCGGGTCGGTTGCCGCCGCCCAGATCGCCTGCGGGCGATCTGGGGCGACGCCGCCGTCAGCTGATTTTTTAGTACGCCTGGCTCAATATGCGTGGCTTTGGGCCGCGCGCTCTTCCAGGTGCCCGTCCTTCAGGGCGAAGACGCGGTCCATATGGCCGGCCAACTCCATGTTGTGGGTGGCGATCAGGGCTGCGACGCCTGTATTCTTGGCCAGGTCGCGCAGGGATTCGAACACCGATTGACTGGTGGTCGGGTCCAGGTTGCCGGTCGGTTCGTCGGCCAGCAGCAGACGCGGGCCATTGGCCAGCGCTCGGCCGATGGCGACCCGCTGCTGCTCGCCGCCTGACATTTGGGCCGGTTGGTGCGTCAAGCGCTCGCCCAGGCCCAGGGCCGTCAGGGTGACCTCGGCGCGTTTACGGGCTTCGTCCTGTGGGAGCCCCGCGATCCGCATCGGCAGGGCGACGTTGTCGCGCGCGTCGAACTCGGGCAGCAGATGGTGAAACTGATAGACGAAGCCGATCCGGCCCAGACGCAGGCGCGTGCGGGCGCGCTCGTCCAGATCGCCGACCTGTTCGCCGTCGATGGCGACTGTGCCGCTCGTCGGCTTTTCCAGCAGGCCGGCGGCGTGCAGCAACGACGACTTGCCCGAACCCGAAGGCCCAATCAATCCGACCAGTTCGCCCGGAAACACGTCCAGATCGACGCCCTTCAGTACGGTCAGGCCGCCTTGCGCGGTGTCATAGGTGCGGGTCAGGCCGCGCACCGACAGGATGGGAGCCTTACTCATAACGGAGCGCCTCCACGGGATCGATGCGAGATGCGGTCCAGGACGGCGGCAGGCTGGCGATACAGCTCATCAGCAGCGACCAGAAGGTCACCCAGGCCACGTCCAGCGGATCGACCAGGGCCGGAATGGCGTCCAGCATATAGACGTCGGAATCGAACAGCTTGGTCTGCAGCACGAACTCCAGGAAATGCTGGATCGGACCGATGTTCCAGCAGAACAGCAGGCCCAACACCAGACCGGCGATGGTGCCCGCCACCCCGATCATGGCGCCGGCCATGAAGAAGACGCGAAGGATGGACGACGGACTGGCGCCGATGGTGCGCAGGATGGCGATGTCGCGGCCCTTGTTCTTCACCAGCATGACGATGCCGGAGATGATGTTCATGGCGGCGATGGCGACGACCAGGCCCAGGATGATGCTCATGGCCACCCGCTCGACCTTCAACGCGCCGTAGAAGGCGGCCAGACGCTCGCGCCAGTCGCTGACGACCGCGCCGGGTCCGGCGGCGTCATGGATTGCGGCGGTCAGGGCGCCGACCTGATCGGGGTCGTCGACCTTGATCTCGATGGCGTCCCAGACGCCCTCCTTGCCGAAGAAGAGCTGCTGCTGTTCCAGCGGCATGAAGATGAAGGCGCGGTCGTAGTCGGCGGCGCCCGAGCGGAACAGGCCGCCGACGAAATAGGTCTTCTCCAGTCCGCCCAGATTGCCGAAGGCGCTGTCGGCGCCGGTGGGCGAATACAGAGTGACCGGGTCGCCGACCCGCAGCCCCATCGACGTCGCCAAGGCGGCTCCGACCAGAATGCGGTCGCCGCCATAGGGGCCCTTGCCGAACCCGGCGCGCTCCTGCGGCGTCAGGCTGTCGAACACATATTGGGTCTTGGCCAGATCTTCGGGACGGATGCCCTTGGCGATGGCGCCCGTCGTATAGCTGCCGACGCGGATCAGGCTTTGCGCCTCGTTCAGCGGACTGGCGCTGGCGACGCCTGGCACGGCCTGGATCCGTTTCAGCGCGGCCTCACGGTCCGGCGAGGTCAGCACTGGCCCCTGCACATACATGTGTCCGTTGAAGGCCAGCATCCGGCCCAGCAGTTCGCTGCGGAAGCCGGACATGATGCTCATGACGCTGATCAGCACGGCGACGGCCAGCATGATGCCGATGAAGCTGATCACCGCGATGGTGGCGACGCCGCCCTCCTTGCGCTTGGCGCGCAGGTAGCGGAGGGCCAGGCCGATCTCCCACGAGGAGAAGGCGCCGGAAGGACGGGACGGCAGGCTCAAGCGGTCAGCCTTTCGATGGCTTCGGCGAGCGGCACGGAAACCTTCTCGCCGGTGGCGCGGCGCTTCAGTTCGACCACGCCGTCCGCCAGTCCCTTGGGACCGATAGTCAGTTGCCAGGGAATGCCGATCAGGTCTGCAGTGGCGAACTTGCCGCCCGGACGCTCGTCGGTGTCGTCGTACAGCACGTCCTTGCCGAGTTTTTCCAGCTGAGCCACCGCGTCCTCGCAGGCCGCCGAGACGGCCTCGTCATTGGCGCGCAGGTTGATGACCACCACGTCGAACGGGGCCACGGCGTCGGGCCAGATGATGCCGCCGGCGTCGTGGCTGGCCTCGATGATGGCGCCCAGCAGGCGCGACACGCCGACGCCATAGCTGCCCATGTGGACCTCGGCGTCCTGACCGTCAGGCCCGGCGACCTTGGCCTTCATCGGCAAGGAGTATTTGGTGCCGAAATAGAAGATGTGGCCGACCTCGATGCCGCGCGCCGACAGACGGTCGCCCTCGGCGGTCTGGGCCTCGAACTGGGCTGCGTCGTGCATTTCCTCGGTTGCTGCGTACAGGGCCGTGCGCTCGTCGAACACGGCCTGCAGCGCCTCGGCGTCAAGGTCGTGACCGGGAGGGGCCATCTCGACCAGCTTGCGGTCGCAGAAGACCTCGCTCTCGCCGGTTTCAGCCAGGACGATGAACTCGTGGCTCAGGTCGCCACCGATCGGCCCGGTGTCGGCGCGCATCGGCACGGCCTTCAGACCCATGCGGGCGAAGGTGTTCAGATAGGCCGTAAACATGCGGTTGTAGGCGACGCGTGCAGACGCCTCATCCACGTCGAAGGAATAGGCGTCCTTCATCAGGAACTCGCGGCCGCGCATGACGCCGAACCGGGGCCGGCGCTCGTCGCGGAACTTCCACTGGATGTGAAACAGGTTCAGCGGCAGCGACTTGTAGGACTTCACATAGGCGCGGAAGATGTCGGTGATCATCTCCTCGTTGGTCGGCCCGTACAGCAGCTCCCGCTCGTGGCGGTCGGTGATGCGCAGCATTTCGGGACCGTAGGCGTCATAGCGGCCGCTCTCGCGCCACAGGTCGGCCAGTTGCAGGGTCGGCATCAGCAGTTCGACCGCCCCTGCCCGCTGCTGTTCCTCGCGCACGATCTGCTCGACCTTGCGCAGCACCCTCAGACCCAGCGGCAGCCAGGCGTAGATACCGGCGGCCTCCTGTTTGATCATGCCGGCACGCAGCATCAGCTGGTGCGAGACGATCTGGGCGTCCGAAGGGGCTTCCTTCAGCGTGGGCAGGAAAAAGCGCGACAGGCGCATGGTCGGAAATCCTAGGCGTAGAGACGGAACAAGGCTTTAGCCGCTGGACCGGGGCGAAAGCTAGGCCGGGTTGCGGTTTAGACGGCCGGTCCGTTGGCGAAGTTCGGCAAGGGCAGCCAGCCGGTGAAGATCAGCACCATGATGAAGACCCAGGCCAGGGCCGAGACCCAGGTCGTGGTCAGGAACTTCTTCTTCAGGTTCGGCGTCTTTGGCGCGCCCCACTGGGAGCCGTCGGTAGGCGGCTCGTGCGTCTCGCTCGCCGTGCCTAGCGGCAGCACGGCGAACAGCACCGTCCACCAGACGATGATGTAGATGCCGACCATGGTGAAGACGCCGATGGGCATGACGGACCTCTAGGGATGCGGCCGGCCGACGCCGTAGCGGGCCGCCAGATAGGGCGCGATGGCGTGATCCTGAAGGAAGCGACGGCCGGTCGTTTCGCTGACCTGTGCATCTGGCCAGTCGAGCGTGTCGTCCAGGATCAGGATGGGGCAGCTCTGATACGCCTCACCGACCTGTTCGATGACGGGCTGGCGCGGACGGGGATGGTCGAGATAGACGACCTCCAACGCATCGCGAAGCTGGGGATAGAAGGCCAGCACGCCTTCGATATAGGCGCCGGGCGGACAGAACCACGGTCCACCTTGGTCGTCGTGCCAGTCGGGGTTCAATAGGAAGAGTCGCTCAGCCATCGGTGGGATATATCCGAGTTGAGGAGATTGTCGCGACCGCTATTCGCATTCGGCCCCGAACCCCGGCGCACGCAGGGCCAAAAGGATCGACGAGCGGGCCTGCTGGGTGATCGCTCCCGACCCTTGCAGCACACAGCCGACAGCGGTGTTGGAGTTCGGCGCCAAGAGGCCATAGGTCAGGCCCTCGGACGCCAGTCGCGCCTGTGCGCCTTTTAGCGTCTCGATGGCCGTGGCGACGCGGGCAGGATCGTTGGTGATGCGGGTCATCTCGTGCAGCGCCTCGCCCGAACTAGGAAAGTCATAGGCGTTCGGGTCGAACGGCGCGATCTCGGCCGACAGGCGTTCGGGATGGGTGTCGATGCCGAACTTGGCGTTCTGGCTGGCTGAAAAGACGATGGCCGGCCCGCTCTCGGGCACCACCAGAATATAGGCGTGGCGCGGAAACAGCAGATATTGCGCCAGGAACTTGGTCACCGGCACCAACGGCATGCCGTCCGGCCCCAGAGCGTGGGCGCCGACATAGACGCCTGATGGCACGCTGCGCGCATCGATCCGGCCGTTCAGCTTCAGGATCCGATCCACCATCACATGGTCGAGCAGGAAGACCCCGTCCTCGGCCTCGCGCTCCAGAAACGCATGGATGGCGACGGTATCGGGCGCCGGTCCCAGGTCGCGGCCATAGACGGTGGGAAAGGCGGTCGGCGACATTGGCGTGCCATCCGGCGGGCTGAACCACAGGACGCGCAATTCCTGCACCGTCCGCGCCAGTGGATCCTCGCCCCGGAACGTCGACAGGCTGAGCACCAGATTGACGGCGGCGAACATAGCGACGAAGCCGACCATCCCCTGCCCCACGATCACCGCCCAGCGCCGCCAGCTGTGCAACGGATGGCGGGCATGACGCACTCGCTCAAGCAGACGGCGCGCGCGCGTGGGTTTGTCAGACATGGGTTCCCCCGAGCGTTCAGGCGCGCAGAAAATGCGCCCGAACGGTCAAGGTTGCATCAGACCCGCAGGACGACCGTTTCGACGATGGGACGACGATCCCAGATCTGCTGGCTGGCCTTTTTCAGCACCCGGGCGACGGCCTGTTCGATGACCATTTCGTCGTCCAGCGCATCGCCCTTCAGACCCTTGATCACCTGCTCGACCCGCTCGGCCAGCTTGTCCAGCGCATCGCCCAAGGGCGTGCCGGTGTCGCCGGGCAGGCCCACACTGCGGATGTCGATGTCGCTGGCGATACGGCCGCGCTTGTCCAGGGCGAAGCTGACGATCAGCACGCCGTTGGTCGAGGCGTGACGACGCTCTTTCAAAGCCTCGCCCTGTTCGGTCACCAGCATGCCGCCGTCGACATAGAGACGGCCGTTCGGCACCTCGTCGATGATCTTGGCCGGTCCGGGCGCCAGGCGCACCATGTCGCCGTTGCGGGGCGTCACGGTCTCCTTGATGCCGATGTCCTTGGCCAGGTTGGCGTGTTCCAGCAAGAAGCGGCGCACGCCGTGGGTCGGCACCGCGATCTGAGGCCGGACCCAGTCGTACATCTGCTTCAGCTCGTCACGGCACGGGTGACCCGAGACGTGAATACCGGGGTGATCCTTCTCGGTGTAAAGGCGCACGCCTCGGTCCGCGAGGCGATCTTGCAGATTGCCGATGGCCAGTTCGTTGCCGGGGATCTGGCGCGACGAGAAGATGCAGTGGTCGCCCAAGCCCAACTTCACGACCGGGTGGGTGCCGTCGGCGACGCGCGACAGGGCCGCGCGAGCTTCACCCTGGCTGCCGGTGCACAGGTACAGGATCTGGTCGGCGGGCCAGACGCGGGCCTCTTCGTCCGACAGGAAGGGCTTCACGTCCTGCAACATGCCGACGTGCTTCGCCGCCGCGGTGATCTTGTGCATCGAGCGGCCGGCCAGCGACACGCGACGCCCACAGGCCTCGGCGGCGCGGATGACGCTGTCCATCCGGGCGACGTTGGAGGCGAAACAGCCCACGGCGACGCGGCCCTTGAGGCTGGCGATCAGTTTGGAGATGGCGACGGCGACATCGCCCTCGGACCCGGCGACGCCCGGCACGAACACGTTGGTCGAATCGCAGACCATGGCCAGCACACCCTCGTCGCCCATGGCGCGGATGGCGGGGGCGTCGGTCTTCTCGCCGATGATCGGCTGGTCGTCGATCTTCCAGTCGCCGGTGTGGAACACCATGCCCAGCGGGGTGTCGATGGCCAGGCCGCTCGGCTCGGCGATCGAGTGGCTCATGTTGACGAAGGTCACGCCGAAGGAACCAACATCCACAGTCCCGCCCAGCGGCACCTCGATCACCTGGACCTCGTCAAAGATACCGCGCTCGCGCAGCTTGTCCTTGATCAGATAGGCGGTGAAGGGCGTGGCGTAGACCGGCGCCTTGATGCGCGGCCACAGCCAGCCCAGGGCGCCGATGTGATCCTCGTGCGCGTGGGTCAGCATGATGCCCTTGATGTTCTCCCCTTCCAGGAAGGCGGGATCGGGCACGATCACGTCGACACCAGGCGTGGACAGGTCGCCGAAGGTGACGCCGACATCGACGATCAGCCATTCACGATTGTCCGCCGGGCCAAAGCCATAGGCGTTCAGGTTCATACCGACTTCGTCCGAGCCGCCCAGCGGCAGGAAAACGAGTTCGTCTTGGGTTTGCTTTTTCATTCACTCAGTCAGATGGGCGTTACGACGCCAGATTTCGAGGAGGCCGCGAATAGTCAGGTCGGGGTCGAAGTGATCGATGCTGTCGGTCGCGCCTTCGAACAGGCTGGCGACGCCGCCGGTGCCGATGACGGTCATGGGCCGACCCCACTCCGTCTTGATGCGCCCGACCAGGCCTTCGATCAATGAGATATAGCCCCAGAAGACGCCGGACTGCATGGCCTCGACCGTGCCCTTGCCGATGACATGTTCGGGTTTCTGGATGGCGATGCGCGGCAGTTTGGCCGCCGCCTCATGCAGCGCCTGAAGCGATAGATTGATGCCGGGGGCGATCAGCCCGCCCTCGAACGCGCCGTCGCTGGACACGATGTCGAAGGTCGTCGCCGTGCCGCTGTCGATCAGCAGCAGGTCGCCGGGATAAAGCAGCGACGCCCCGACAGCGTTGACCAGCCGGTCGGCCCCCGCCTCGCTGGGCTTGGCGATCCGCACCTCGATGCCCAGTTCGGCATTCTCGCCGATCACCAGCGGTTCGATGTTCAGATAGCGACGCGCCAGATTGCGAAGGTTGAAGATCGACTGCGGCACGACACTGGAGATGATGCAGCCGCTCAGGGCATCGAACTCCAGCCCCTTCATCACCATCAGCTGGTTCAGCCAGACGGCGTATTCGTCCGCCGTGCGGCTGGCCTCGGTCGCGGCGCGCCACTGGGCGATCCAGTCCGAGCCGTCGTGGACCGCGAACAGCGTGTTGGTGTTGCCCTGCTCGATCGCCAGCAGCATTAGGCGGCCTTGCCGAAAAACACGTCGCCAGCGGAGATCAGTCGTACCGAACCGTCGTCCAGACGCAGACGCAAGGCGCCATCCGGCTCAACCCCCTCAGCAAGACCCTCGATGGTTTCATTGTCCAGGCGCGCGACGCACGGGCCATTCAAGCCGGTCAGGCGGCTGGTCCAGGCGTCCAGAACCGGCTCAAACCCCATCGTCTGCCAACGGCCCCACCAGACGGCGAAGGTCTCGGCCAGGATCTCTGCGGCGGCTTCGATAGGCGGGACATAGGCCAGGTCGGCGCGCAGGCGGGCGGCGACCGATGTGGCCCCCCGCTCCGTGCCTTCCGGCGCATGGGCAAGGTTCACACCGATGCCGATGGCCATCCACAAATCGCCATTCGCGTGGGCGCCGGACTCGACCAAGATGCCAGAGACCTTGATCCGGTCCAGCAGGACGTCATTGGGCCATTTGATCGACACCAGGGCCGGCGAGACGAAGACGTCCAGCAGGTCGGCGACGGCCAGGGCCGCGACGAAGGTGGCTTGGGCTGCCTCGGCCGCCGACTTGGGCGTGGTGACCAGCAGTGTTGCGGCCAAATTGCCCTGTTCGCTTTCCCACTTGCGGCCGCGACGCCCGCGACCGGCGGTCTGACGGCGCGCTACGATCCAGCGCGGCCCGGCCTCCCCGGCCTCGGCAAGGCGGCGCGCCTCGGCGTTGGTCGAGTCGATCTCGTCGAGGATGACCAGGGGGACGGCCGTCAACGCCCTACCCGTTCCCGAAGCCGGCGCTCGCAACCTTGGTCAGCGGCTCCAGCCAGGTCAGGCCCACGATCACCAGCGGGAAGGAGAAGGCGGCGCACGCCCACCCGATCCACTTGGCCTCGACCGGCGCGGCATCGGTGACGATCTCGTCCAGCGGCGGATCGAACCACATCAGCTTGAGGATGCGCAGATAGTAGAAGGCAGCGACGACCGAGGCGACCAGACCGGCGGCCGCTACGGGCCACAGACCCGCATCGGCGGCGGCGCCGAACACATAGTACTTGCCCCAGAAGCCCGAGAACGGCGGCATGCCCAGCACCGACAGCGACAGGATGGTCAACGCCACGGCCGTCAACGGACGATCTTTCTTCAGACCAGCGAGGTCGGCGATGCGACGGATCGGACGGCCCGACTTGGACAGGCTGAGCAGGATGGCGAAGAAGCCCAGCTGGTCGATGACATACAGGGTCATGAACATCAGCATGGCCTGCAACCCCTCGGCCGTGCCGGCCGCGATGCCCAGAAGCGCATAGCCGATGTTCGCGATCGACGAATAGGCCAGCAGGCGCTGGATGTCCTTTTGCGCCAGCCCGCCGAAGGCGCCGACGACGAAGCTGATCAGTGAGATGGCGATCAGGACCTGGGACCATTGGGCGTGGGCGTCGCCGAAGCCGTGTTCCAGCGTCCGGGCGATCAGGACCATGGCCGCGACCTTGGGCGCCGTGGCGAACAGGGCCACGACCGGGGTCGGCGCGCCTTCATAGACGTCGGGCGTCCACATGTGGAACGGCGCGGCGGAGACCTTGAACGCCAGGCCGCAGATCAGGAAGACCAGGCCGAACACCAGGCCCGGCCCCGGATTGTCCGAGGCGACGGCGGCGATGTCTTCGAACCGCATCGAACCGGCGAAACCGTAGATCAGGCTGGCGCCATACAGCAGCAGGCCCGACGACAGGGCGCCCAGGACGAAATACTTCAGACCCGCTTCGGACGCCTTGACGTCGTTTCTGTGGAAGGCGGCCAGCACATAGAGGGCCAGCGAGTGCAGCTCGATCCCGACATACATGGAGATCAGGTCGCCCGAGGACGCCATCATCCCCATGCCGACCGAGGCCAGCACGATCAGGACCGGATATTCGAACTTGGCGATGCGCGTGCGCTTCATCCAGCCGTCGCCCAGCACGACCGCCACCGCGGCCGACAGATAGATCAGGCTCTTGGCGTAGATGGCCAGCGGGTCGGCGACGTATGCGCCGTTGAAGGCGACGCCCCAGGGCCCGACTATAGAGATGACGGCGGCGGCGATCAGCAGCAGGACCGACAGGATCGACACCAGACGGGCGCTCTTGTCGCCGATGAAGGCGCCGACCATCAGCAGGACCAGGGCGCCGACCGCGAGGGTGACTTCCGAGGCGGCGAGATGCAGGGCGGAGGATAGATCAGGCATCTTTAAGTCTCACCCGCCGATCGCGGCGCGATACGCGCTGGTCAGGGCCTCGACGGCAGGCCCGGTGTAATCGAGGACGGCGGCCGGATGGACCCCCAGCCAGATGGTGCCGACGATCAACGGCACGAACAACAGCAATTCGCGCTTGTCGATGTCGGTGATGGTCTCAAGCTTCGGATTGGTGATCTCGCCGAACATGACCGCACGGTACAGGGTCAGGGCATAGACGGCCGAGAAGATCACGCCCGAGGCCGCGACCAGGGCCGCCCAGGTCGAGGCCTGATAGGCGCCCGTCATGGTCAGCACTTCACCTACGAAGCCCGAGGTGCCCGGCAGGCCGACGTTGGCCATGGTGAACATCAGGAAGATGGCCGCATACCAGGGCATCCGCGACGTCAGGCCGCCGTAGAAGGCGATTTCTCGGGTGTGCATCCGGTCGTAGACGACGCCGACGCACAGGAACAGCGCGCCCGAGATCAGACCGTGGCTGATCATCTGGAAGATGGCGCCCTGCATCCCGACGTCATTGCCCGAGAAGATGCCCAGGGTGACGAAGCCCATGTGGGCGACGGACGAATAGGCGATCAGCTTCTTGATGTCCGTCTGACGCCAGGCGACCAGCGACGTATAGACGATGGCGATCACCGACAGGGTGAAGACCAGCGGTCGGAACATCTCCGACGCCATCGGGAACATCGGCACGTTGAACAGGATGAAGCCGTATCCGCCCAGCTTCAGCAGGATGCCGGCCAGGATGACCGAACCGGCCGTCGGCGCCTGGACGTGGGCGTCGGGCAGCCAGGTGTGGACCGGCCACATCGGCATCTTGACCGCGAACGAGGCGAAGAAGGCCAGCCACAGGATCGGCTGAACGGCCGGGTCGAAGGCGAAACGCTTCAGCTCGGGAATGCTGGTCGTGCCGGCCTCGTGCGCCATCCACAGCATGGCCAGCAACATCAACACCGACCCCAGCAGGGTATAGAGGAAGAACTTGTAGGCGGCGTAGATCCGGTTCGCCCCGCCCCAGATGCCGATGATCAGGAACATCGGCACCAGGGTGCCTTCGAAGAAGATGTAGAACAGGAACAGGTCGAGCGAGGTAAACACCCCGATGACCAGCGTCTCCAGCACCAGGAAGGCGATCATATATTCGACGACGCGCGTCTCGATCGACTTCCAGCTGGCCAGGATGCAGATCGGCATCAGGAAGGCCGTCAGCAGGACGAACAGGACCGAGATCCCGTCGACGCCCAGATGATAGCTGGCGCCCGCGAACCACGAGACGAACTCGACGAACTGATAGCCGGTGTTGGCGGGATCGAAGCCGGCAACCAGCACGACCGAAATCGCCAGCGCGACCAGGGTCGTGACCAGGGCGATCCAGCGCGCGGCCGGCGCGGCGGCGTCCGCGTTCTTGAACGTCAGCCGGGCGACGAAGATCGCCAGGGCGCCGATCAGCGGCAGGAATGTAACGAGGCTCAGGATGTAGGGCACGAGATCAGGCTCCCCACGCGAGGATGGCGAAGGTGAGCAGACCGGCGACCCCCAGCAGCATCACGAAGGCATAGTGATAGACATAGCCTGACTGGATCTTGGCCAGTCGAGCGGCGGATTTCAGCGACACCCAGGCGGCGCCGTTCGGGCCGAGGCCGTCGATGATCTTCACATCGACCATCTTCCAGAAAAAGTCGCCGATGGCCTTGAAGCCGCGCACGAAGACGACGTCGTACAGCTCGTCGAAATACCACTTGTTGTAGAGGAAGCGATAGATGACGCCGTTCCGCTCGGCCATGCGACGGCCCATGCCCTCGCGAGCGACATAGATCCAGTAGGCGAAGGCCGTGCCGGTCAGGGTCAGGATCAGCGGCGACCACTTCACCCAGGTCGGCACCGAGTGGCTGTCGTGCAGGACGTGGTTGTTTTCACCGACGAAGATGGCTCCGCGCCAGAACTCGGCCTGGTGGTGGCCGATGAAGTGTGGCGCGAAGACGAAACCGGCGGCGACGGCGCCGACCGACAGCAGAATCAGCGGAACCAGCATCACCCACGGGCTCTCGTGCGGCTTAAGCGGGCCGTGATGACCGTGGTCGTCTTGCGCGTGATCGTCATGATGATCGCCGACCGGCTCGGAGTGCGTCTCCAGCTGAGTGTGCGAGGCGTGATCATCCCCGTGATGGGCGGCGTGATGCGCGTCGCCCTCTTCCTTCCACACCGGCTTGTTGTGGAAGGTCATGAACACCAGACGCCACGAATAGTAGGCCGTCAGACCGGCGGCGATGATGCCGACGAAGAAGGCGAACAGGCCGATCGCGCTGTGGCCGTTTGCGGCCGAGGCATAGGCGCTCTCGATGATCGAGTCCTTGGAATAGAAGCCGGCGAAGCCGCCGACGCCGGGGATGCCCAGGCCGGTGATGGCGATGGTGCCGATGGTCATCACCGCGTAGGTGACCGGCAGCAGCTTCCACAGGCCGCCCATCTTCCGCATGTCCTGCTCGTGATGCATGCCGTGGATCACCGAACCGGCGCCCAGGAACAGCAGAGCCTTGAAGAAGGCGTGCGTGAACAGGTGGAACATGGCGGCCTGATAGGCGCCGACGCCTGCTGCAAAGAACATGTAGCCCAGCTGCGAACAGGTCGAATAGGCGATGACCCGCTTGATGTCGTTCTGGGTCAGGCCGACCGTCGCGGCGAACAGGGCCGTGATCGCGCCGATGATGGCGATGATCTGCGACGCGCCCGGCGCATACTCATAGATCGGCGACAGCAGGCAGACCATATAGACGCCAGCCGTGACCATGGTCGCCGCGTGGATCAGGGCCGACACAGGCGTCGGGCCTTCCATCGCGTCCGGCAGCCAGGTGTGCAGGAAGAACTGGGCCGACTTGCCCATCGCGCCGATGAACAGCAGGAAGCCCGCCAGATCCAGCGCGGACCATTGGACGCCCAGGAACTCCCACGTCGTGTTCGCCTTTGTGGCGATCATCGGGAACAGTTCCGAGAACTCGATGGTGCCGTACATCCAGAAGATCGTGATGATCCCCAGCACGAAGCCGAAGTCGCCGACGCGGTTGACGACGAAGGCCTTGATGGCGGCGGCGCTGGCCGTCGGTTTCTTGAACCAGAAGCCGATCAGCAGATAGGACGCCAGACCCACGCCTTCCCAGCCGAAGAAGATCTGCATGAAGTCGGCCGCCGTCACCAGCGCCAGCATCATGAAGGTGAACAGCGACAGATAAGCGAAGAAGCGCGGCCGGCTGTCGTCCTCGGCCATGTACCCCCAGGAATACAGGTGAACCAGCGACGACACGCTAGTGACCACGATCAGCATGGTCGCCGACAGGGCGTCGATACGGATCGACCATGCCGACTGGAAATCGCCCACATTGATGAAGGGCGCCAGGCGGATGGTGAAGGGCTCCAGATGGCCCCAGGTCCATTGCCCGAACACCGTCCAGGCGACGGCGCACGAGAAGAACAGCAGCCCGGTCGTGACGGCCTGCGACGGGATGTTGCCGATCCGGCGTCCGAAGAAGCCGGCGATGGCTGCGCCCAGCAACGGGGCGAAGATCCCGAGAATGACGAGGGTATGCAAGGTCACGCTCAGCCCTTCATCACGGAGGCGTCGTCCACGGCGATGTCGCCGCGGTTACGGAAGAAGGTCACCAGGATCGCCAGGCCGACTGCGGCCTCGGCCGCAGCGACGGTCAGGACGAACATCGCCATGATCTGCCCGCTGATCTCGTTCAGATAGGCCGAGAAGGCGACGAAGTTGATGTTTACCGCCAGCAGGATCAGTTCGATCGACATCAGGATGATGATGACGTTCTTGCGGTTCACGAAGATGCCGAACACCCCGATGGTGAACAGGATCGCGGCGACCGTCAGATAGTGGGTCAGACCGATTTCCATCAGAGAAGCTCCTCGGCGCTGACGCCCTCGCCCGTCACGGCGGGCTTGATCTCGACCGACTTGCGGCGGTCGCGGTTCACCTGATCGCCGGGGTTCTGGCGTTTGATGTGCGGCTTGTGGCGAAGCGTCAGGGTGATGGCGCCGATCATCGCGATCAGCAGCACGATCCCGGCCGCCTGGAAGAAGTAGACATAGTCCGTGTAGAGCACGCGACCGATGGCCTCGACATTGGTGACGCTGGCGTCCGGCGCGCCCGGCGCCGGCAGTCCCGCAGCGGCTCCGCCCTGAACCACGGCGACCGAGACGATGATCATTTCCACCAGCAGCACGGCGGCGATGATCGCCCCCAGCGGCAGATAGCGCGCGTAACCTTCGCGCAGCTTCAGGAAGTCCACGTCCAGCATCATGACGACGAACAGGAACAGCACCGCGACCGCGCCGACGTAGACGACGACCAGCAGCATCGCCAGGAACTCGGCGCCCAGCAGGACGAACAGACCCGCCGACGAGAAGAAGGCCAGGATCAACCACAGCACGCTGTGCACCGGGTTGCGCGCGGTCACGACCAGAAGGCCGGAAACCGTGGCGACCGCCGCCAGCAGATAGAAGGCTATGCCTTGCAGCATGTCGGGACGAAGCCCCTTTCGTATCGGCCGCGACCCCATTTGGGAATCGTCGGCCCGTTCAAGCGAGAAGCGCCTTAGCGGTAAGGCGCGTCGAGTTCCAGATTCTTGGCGATCTGCCGTTCCCAGCGGTCGCCGTTATCGAGCAGGCGTTGCTTGTCGTAGAGCAGCTCCTCGCGCGTCTCGACGGCGAATTCGGAGTTGGGCCCTTCCACGATGGCGTCCACCGGGCAGGCCTCCTGGCACAGGCCGCAGTAGATGCATTTGACCATGTCGATGTCGTAGCGGGTCGTGCGGCGGCTGCCGTCTGCGCGTGGTTCGGCCTCGATGGTGATGGCCTGGGCCGGGCAGATGGCCTCGCACAGCTTGCAGGCGATGCAGCGTTCCTCGCCGTTGGCATAGCGACGCAGCACGTGTTCGCCACGGAAACGCGGCGACTGCGGGTTCCGCTCGAACGGATAGTTCACGGTCATCTTGGGCCGCGCCATATATTTCAACGACAGGCCGATGGCGCCGATGACGTCCAGCATCATCGCGCCCTTGGTGGCTTGGACGATCCGGGTGAACATCAGGGCTTATCCTTGGGGGCGGGCGTCGTCTTGGGGGCGGTCTGGGGAGCGGGCTGGCTGGCGCGCCAGTCCTGTTCGATTCGGTCCTGGCGTTGCTGCCACTGATAGCTCGACTCGGGCATGCGCGTATTGTCGGGCGCGCAGGCGGCCGTCACGGTCAGCAGGCCGAAAGCGATGACAAGACCCTTCATCACGATCCCACCACGAACACGCGCCACGCCGAGACGATCACGACCGCCACCAGCGAGGTCGGCAGGAAGATCTTCCAGCCCAGGCGCATCAGTTGGTCATAGCGATAGCGCGGAACGAAGGCCTTCACCATCGAGATGCAGACGAACCAGAAGACCGTCTTGGCCATGAAGGTCAGAAGATAGATCGTATAGGCGATCCAGGCCGGCAGCCCGTCCATCCAGGCCTGCGGCACGCCGGGGTTCCAGCCGCCGAAGAACAGCAGGCTGATCATCGCCGACATGAAGACGATGTTGACGTATTCGCCCATCATGAACAGCAGGTACGGGGTCGAGCTGTATTCGACCTGATAACCGGCGACCAGTTCGGACTCGGCCTCGGGCAGGTCGAACGGGGGGCGGTTGGTCTCGGCCAGGGCCGAGATGAAGAAGATGATCGACATCGGGAACAGGATCACGACCAGCGGCCAGGTGTCGGCGCCCCCGCCGAACCCGTACCAGTTCCAGAACATGCCCTTCTGGCTCTCGACGATGGCGGACAAGTTCATCGTGCCGGCCAGCAGGATCACATTGATGATGATCAGGCCCAGGGAGACTTCATAGGACACCATCTGCGCTGCCGAACGCAGCGAGCCCAGGAACGGATACTTCGAGTTCGAAGCCCAGCCGCCCATGATGATGCCGTAAACGCCCAGCGACGACACAGCGAAGATGTACAGGATGCCGACGTTCAGGTCCGACACCACCCAGCCGGGGGCGAACGGAATGACCGCCCAGGCCATGAAGGCCAGGATCACGGTGATGATCGGGGCGATGATGAAGACCGCCTTGTCAGCGCCGGCCGGGATCACGACCTCCTTCAGCACGAACTTGATCATGTCCGCGAAGGACTGAAGCAGGCCGAAGGGACCGACGACGTTCGGACCCTTGCGCATCTGCACGCCGGCCCAGACCTTGCGGTCAGCCAGCAACAGGAAGGCGACGGCGATCAGCACGCCGACCGTGATCAGCAGGACCTGACCGACGGTGATCAGCGTCCAGCCCAGAGGCGTTGCCCAGAAGGAAACGGGGTCCATGGCTTACTCCGCCGCCATTGCGACCGGGGCGATCCGCAGGGCGGACAGCTCGGCCATCGTCGCGCTGGCGCGCGCTATCGGATTGGAAAGATAGGGGTCGGTGATCGCCGAGGCGAACACCCGGTCGCCCAGATCGCCCTTGGCGCCCAGCTTCGTCACGTCGAACGCGACCGGCGCCGGCAGATAGTCGATCCGCCCGAAGGTCGTATGGTCGGCCATCAGCTTGGCGCGAAGCTGCTCCAGCGTGTCGTAAGGCAGGGTCTGATCGACGCGGGCAGACAGGGCGCGGATAATGGCCCAGTCTTCCTTGGCCTCGCCCTTGGGGAAGACGACGCGTTCGGCCATCTGCACCCGGCCCTCGGTATTCACATACAGGCCCGACTTCTCGGTATAGGCCGCGCCCGGCAGGATCACGTCGGCGCCGTGCGCGCCACGGTCGCCGTGGCTGCCCAGATAGACGCGGAAGGCGTTCGAACCGGTCGGATCGACCTCGTCGGCGCCCAGCAGGAACAGCACGTCCAGCGCGCCCGGCTTCAGCATCTCGGCGACCGTCAGGCCGCCTTCAGCAGGCACGAAGCCCATATCCAGACCGGCGACGCGCGATGCGGCGTGGTGCAGGACGTTGAAGCCGTTCCAGCTGTCGGTCACGACGCCGACCTTTTTCGCCAAGGCGCCCAGGGCGTTCAGGACGGCCGGGCCGCCCTCCCCGTTCAGCGCGCCGGAGCCGACGATGATCGCCGGACGCTCGGCCTTGGTCAGGAAGTCCATCGCCGACTTGGGCAGCTTGCCCAGGGTCTGCGAACCGGCGCCCAGATAGGCGTAGTCGAAGGTCAGGTCGGCCTGTTCGCCGATGACGCCGATCTCGACGTCGCCCTTGATCCAGCTCTTGCGCAGACGCGCGTTCAGCAGCGGCGCCTCGATGCGCGGGTTCACACCCACGATCAGGATGGCGTCAGCCTTTTCAATGCCTTCCAGGCCGGTGTTGAACAGCCAGCCCTCGCGCGGACCATAGCCCAGGGCGGCGCCGTCCTGGCGGCAGTCGGTGTTGTTCGAACCCAGGGCGCGGAACAGGTCCAGCGTCGCCTTCATCGACTCGGCGTCCTGCAGATCGCCGGCGATCACGCCGATACGGTCGGCCGGGGCAGCCTTCAGCTTGGCGGCGACGGCGTCCAGCGCTTCGTTCCACGATGCGGCGCGCAGCTTGCCGTTCTCGCGGATCCAAGGGCGGTCCAGGCGGCGCGCGGTCAGGCCGTCGACGACATAGCGGCTCTTGTCCGACAGCCACTCTTCGTTGATGCCCTCGTTGACGCGCGGCAGAACCCGCATCACCTCGGAGCCGCGGAAGTCGGCGCGGATGTTCGAGCCCAGGGCGTCCATGACGTCGATGGTCTCGGTCTTCTTCAGTTCCCACGGACGATAGTGGTACTGCCACGGACGGTGCGTCAGGGCGCCGACCGGGCACAGGTCGTTGACGTTGCCCGACAGTTCCGAGGCGACCGACTTCTCCAGATAGGTCGTGATCTCGGCGTCCTCGCCGCGCGAGATCATGCCGATGTCCGGCACGCCCGCGACTTCGGTGATGAATCGGACGCAGCGCGTGCACTGGATGCAGCGCGTCATGAAGGTCTTGATGGTCGGACCCATCGCCTTTTCTTCGACCGCGCGCTTGTTCTCCGAATAGCGCGAGCCGTCGCGGCCGTAGCCGACCGACTGGTCCTGCAGGTCGCACTCGCCGCCCTGGTCGCAGATCGGGCAATCCAGCGGGTGGTTGATGAGCAGGAACTCCATCACCCCTTCGCGGGCCTTCTTGACCATCGGCGTGTCGGTGAAGATTTCCTGACCTTCGGCGGCCGGAAGCGCGCACGAAGCCTGCGGCTTGGGCGGTCCAGGCTTCACCTCGACCAGGCACATGCGACAGTTGCCGGCGATAGACAGGCGTTCGTGGTAGCAGAAACGCGGAATCTCCTGCCCCGCGCGTTCGGCGACCTGGAGCACGGTCATGCCGGGCTCGAACTCGGTTTCGACGCCGTTGACCTTGGCGATAGGCATCAGCGAGCCTCTTGTTTGGCGGCGGGAGCCGCCATTTGTACATCCACGGACATCGACTGGCCGTCGCGGAACAGGCCCGCGCCGTCAGCATCCGCCCGGCATTCGAATTCCAACCTGCCGCCATCAACCGGCGCACGCCACGACACCTGGGCCGTGCGTTCGCCGGTGGCGGTGAAGTCGACGGCGTCGCCTTCCTGGCCATACATGCGGTTCACCACGTCGCGGCAAGCCGCTTCAAGGTTCGCTGGAACCGCCGCCTTCGAGACCGGCGTAGCCACGGTTTCTGATGCAACCGACGCCTTGGGCGCCGTCGGCGTCTGAGGCGCAGCCTTCTCCGCATCGCCGCAGGCGGCGAGGGTCGGAAGCATCAGCAACAGGGCGGCAGCGAGACGCATGGTCACTCCGCAGCGATCGCGTGGCCGGCGAAATTCGCGCGGCGGCTGCGGTAGTTGGCGATGCGATCTTCGATCTCGTGACGGAAGTGACGGATCAGGCCCTGGACCGGCCAGGCGGCGGCGTCGCCCAGGGCGCAGATGGTGTGACCCTCGACTTGTCCGGCGACGTCCAGCAGCAGGTCGATTTCCGACGGATCGGCCTCGCCCACGGCCATACGCTCCAGCACGCGCCACATCCAACCGGTGCCTTCGCGGCACGGCGTGCACTGGCCGCAGCTCTCGTGCTTGAAGAAGTAGCTGATGCGAGCGATCGCCTTCACGATGTCGGTCGACTCGTCCATCACGGTCACGCCGGCAGTGCCCAGCGACGATCGAACCTCGCGCATGGAATCGAAGTCCATCAGGACCGTCTCGGCCTGTTCGCGCGTGATGACCGGGCAGGATGCGCCGCCAGGGATGATGGCCTTCAGATTGCCCCAGCCGCCGCGAACGCCGCCGCCGTGATCCTCGATCAACTGGCGCAGCGGGATCGACATGGCCTCTTCGACCACGCACGGCGTGTTCACGTGACCCGACAGGGACATCAGCTTGGTGCCGGTGTTGTTCGGACGGCCGAAGCTGGCGAACCAGTCGGCGCCGCGACGCAGGATGGTGCCGACGACGGCGATCGACTCCACGTTGTTCACCGTAGTCGGGCAGCCGTAGAGGCCCGCACCGGCCGGGAACGGCGGCTTCAGGCGCGGCTGACCCTTCTTGCCTTCCAGCGATTCCAGCAGGGCCGTCTCTTCGCCGCAGATATAGGCGCCGGCGCCGTGGTGGATGTAGACGTCGAAGTCCCAACCGTGGACGTTGTCCTTGCCGATCAGCTTGCCTTCGTAGGCCTGCTTGACGGCGGCTTCCATCCGCTCGCGCTCCAGCACGTATTCGCCGCGCAGGTAGATGTAGCAGGCATGGGCCTGCATCGCGAAGCTGGCGATCAGCGCGCCTTCGATCAGCAGGTGCGGATCATGACGCATGATCTCGCGGTCCTTGCAGGTCGCGGGCTCGGATTCGTCGGCGTTGATGACCAGGTAGTGAGGACGATCCTTCACTTCCTTGGGCATGAACGACCACTTCAGGCCGGTAGAGAAGCCCGCACCGCCACGGCCGCGCAGACCCGAGGCCTTGACGTTGTTGATGATCCAGTCGCGCCCAAGGTCCAGCATGTCCTTGGTGGCGTTCCAGGCGCCGCGGTTCTTCGCCCCGTCCAGCGTCCAGTCCTGGAAGCCGTACAGGTTGGTGAAGATGCGATCCTTGTCTTCGAGAATGCCGATCATGGCCCTCAGAGTCCTTCCGCCAGACGGCGCTTGTGGTGGCGGGTGCGCATCCAGATGGCCGCAATGACCATCACCCAGCCCGCCGCCAGCATGAAGTAGGAGAGATTGACCGCCCACGGTCCGACCGCGCCCTGACGCGACATCAGGATCAGCACGGCGGCGCCGACGACCATGGCCAGTCCGCCCGCGCGCAGCGGACGCCCGACATTGCGCAGTTCCTTGCGATAGGCCGCGCGGCCTTCGTCGGTGCTCAGATCAGGCGGCGACATCAGGCCGGCGCCTTCTCGACCGGCGCCGGGTCGCTGTTCGGCAGCTTCTTGATCGGCTTGGCGGCAGAACCGTCATACAGCTTGGCGTCCAGCAGCGTCTTGGCGCCGCCCGCCGGTTCCGACGTAATGCGACCGGCATAGGAACCCGGCTTCGGCGTCTTGCCGGCGGCGAAATCGTCGATGATCTGGCCGATCGTCTCGGGCGTCAGGTCTTCGAAATAATAGTCGTTGATCTGAGCCATCGGCGCATTCGAACAGGCGCCCAGGCATTCGACTTCCTGCCAGGTGAAGCGGCCGTCGGCGGACAGATGGTCCTTGGGACCGATCTTTTCCTTGCAGACCTTCATCAGCTCATTGGCGCCACGCAGCATGCACGGCGTGGTGCCGCACACCTGGATCAGCGCCGTCTTGCCGACCGGCTCCAGCATGAACATGGTGTAGAAGGTCGCGACCTCCAGCACCCGGATGTAGGCCATATCCAGCAGTTCGCCTACGGCGCGGATGGCGGGTTCGGAGACCCAGCCTTCCTGCTTCTGCACCAGCCAAAGCACCGGGATCACCGCCGACTGGCGACGGCTTTCCGGGTATTTCTTGATCCACCACTCGGCCTTGGCCGTCGTGTCGGCCGTAAAGGCGAACGAGGCGGGCTGTACCTTGGCGAGACGACGAACGCTCATCGGTCCACTTCTCCGAAAACGATGTCGAGCGAGCCGAGGATGGCGGACACGTCGGCCAACTGGTGGCCGCGATTCATCCAGTCCATCGCCTGCAGCGAGCGGAAGCCTGGCGCCGAGATCTTCACGCGATACGGTTTGTTGGTGCCGTCCGACACCAGATAGATGCCGAACTCGCCCTTGGGCGCCTCGACCGAGGCATAGACCTCGCCCTCGGGCGTCTTGAAGCCCTCGGTGTACAGCTTGAAGTGATGGATCAGGGATTCCATCGACCGCTTCATCTCGCCACGACGCGGCGGAACGATCTTGTTGTCCTCGATCATCACCGGCTCGCCGGGGCAGTTGCGCAGTTTATGGATGCACTGTTCCATGATCCGCACCGACTGCTTCATCTCTTCGATGCGCACCAGATAACGGTCCCAGCAGTCGCCGTTCTTGCCGACGACGATGTCGAACTCCAGCTCGGCATAGCATTCGTAGGGCTGCGACTTGCGTAGGTCCCAGGCGATGTTCGAGCCACGCAGCATTACGCCGGTGAAGCCCCATTCCAGGGCCTGCTGCTTGGACACCACGCCGATGTCGACGTTGCGCTGCTTGAAGATGCGGTTCTCGGTGACCAGGCTTTCGATGTCCTTCAGCGCCGGCGGGAACTCGTGGCACCAGCGGCCGATGTCGTCGATCAGATCCATCGGCAGGTCCTGGTGGACGCCGCCCGGACGGAAATAGTTGGCGTGCAGACGGGCGCCGCAGGCGCGCTCGTAGAACACCATCAGCTTTTCGCGTTCCTCAAAGCCCCATAGCGGCGGCGTCAGGGCGCCCACGTCCATGGCCTGGGTCGTCACGTTCAGCATGTGCGACAGGATACGGCCGATTTCCGAATACAGGACGCGGATCAGCTGCGCCCGGTAAGGCACCTCGATGCCCAGCAGCTTCTCGATGGCCAGGCAGAAGGCGTGCTCCTGGTTCATCGGCGCGACGTAGTCGAGACGATCCAGATACGGCACGTTCTGAAGATAGGTGCGCGCCTCCATCAGCTTTTCGGTGCCGCGATGCAGCAGGCCGATGTGCGGATCGACGCGCTCGACGATCTCGCCGTCCAGCTCCAGCACCAGGCGCAGCACGCCGTGCGCGGCCGGGTGTTGCGGACCGAAGTTGATGGTGAACTTGCGGTCTTCCATATCGCGCGCGTGGGCGGTGCGCGTGTCGAGTTCGTCCTCGAACACATCGACGCCCAGCGGCAGGGTGGGGTTTCCGTCAGCCATTACGCCTGGCCTCCCGCCTTCTCGTCGCCCGGCAGGACCGGCGCGGGGTATTCGGCGCCTTCCCAGGGCGACAGGAAATCGAACGTGCGAAACTCTTGCGTCAGCTTGACCGGCTCATAGACCACGCGGCGCTGTTCCTCGTCGTAGCGGACCTCGACATAGCCCGTCATCGGGAAGTCCTTGCGCAGCGGATGGCCTTCGAAGCCGTAGTCCGTGAGCAGGCGACGCATGTCCGGGTGACCGGAGAACAGCATGCCGTACATGTCGTAGGCTTCGCGCTCGAACCAGTTGGCGGCCGGATAGGCCGAGATGGCCGTTGGCACGGGCTGGGTGTCATCGGTCGATACCTTGACGCGCAAGCGCGCGTTCTTGGTCATCGACAGCAGGTGATAGACCACCTCGAACCGCTCCTTGCGATCCGGGTAGTCGACGCCGCAGAGATCCAGCAGTTGCTGGAAGCCGAACTGATCGCGCAGCGCCGTCAGCACCTCGACGATCCGCTCGCGCGGCGCCACCAGCGTCAGTTCGCCAAAGGCGATCTGCGCCTCGACACCCAGCGCACCGACCATCTCGGCGCCCAGAGGCGTCAGGACGGCCTCGTGTTGGGCCTGAACAGCCAAAGAGGTCATCGGTCGATGGTCCCCGTGCGACGGATCTTCTTCTGCAGTTGCAGCAGACCGTAAAGCAACGCCTCTGCCGTCGGTGGGCAGCCGGGCACATAGACGTCCACCGGCACGACGCGGTCGCAACCGCGCACGACGCTGTAACTATAGTGGTAGTAGCCGCCGCCGTTGGCGCAACTTCCCATCGACACGACGTAGCGTGGGTCGGGCATCTGGTCGTAGACCTTGCGGATGGCCGGGGCCATCTTGTTGGTCAGGGTGCCGGCGACGATCATCAGGTCCGACTGGCGCGGGCTGGCGCGCGGCGCCATGCCGAAGCGTTCGACGTCGAAACGCGGCATCGACATCTGGATCATCTCGACAGCGCAGCAGGCCAGACCAAAGGTCATCCACATCAGCGAGCCGGTGCGCGCCCAGTTGATGACGTCGTCGGCGGCGGCGACCAGATAGCCGCGCTCACCGAGCTCCATGTTCACGGCCTCGAAAAACTTGTCGTGGACCTTGGGATCATAGCCCTCGACGGTCGAACGCGCAGCGGCGCCGGCCGGAACCAGCGGCGCGCCGGATGCCGTGACCAGGGTCGTCGGCGTGGAAGCGGCGACTACTCCCATTCCAGGGCTCCCTTCTTCCATTCGTATATGAAGCCGATGGTCAGCACCCCGAGGAAGACCATCATCGACCAGAAGGCGAAGACCATTCCGGCGTGCGACAGATCGAACATCGACACCGCCCACGGGAAGAGGAAGGCCACTTCCAGATCGAAGATGATGAACAGGATCGACACCAGATAGAAGCGGATGTCGAACTTCATGCGCGCGTCGTCGAAGGCGTTGAACCCGCACTCATAAGCCGACAGCTTTTCCGAGTCGGGATTCTTCGGCGCTAGCACCAGCGGCAGCACGATGAAAAGAATACCGATCAGGGCAGCCACGCCGGCGAAGATGACGACGGGCAGATATTCGAGAAGGAATGCGTTCATTCGAAGAACCTCGTCCGCCGGGGAGAGGCGGGATTCGGCGCTTCTTAGACCCAAGAACGTCGCCGTTCAAACCCCTGCGGACATTGGCTTTTCATTGAGAATGGATCGCAAGTTGGCGCGCCATATGTCGCAGGCCCGACGCTTGCGCGCCACACGTCCGCAAAGCCCTATTGCGAGCCTGATCATGTAACCGAAAGTCATCCGAATGAGCGCAGCCAGCCGCGCCCTGAACGCCGTGGAGCGGATCGGGAATCGCCTGCCCGATCCCGTCTTCCTGTTCCTTTGGCTGATCGGCGGACTGATCGTCCTCAGCATGGTCGGCGCGGGCATGGGCTGGTCCGCCGTCAATCCCGTGACCGGCGATCAGTTGGTCGCCAAGAGCCTGTTGTCGCCCGAGAACCTGGCGCAGCTGATCATCGGCATGCCGCGCACCCTGGCCGACTTCCCGCCGCTGGGGATCGTGATCACCATCATATACGGCGCATCGGTCGCAGAGCGGACGGGCCTGTTCGCCACCGCCATTCGCGGCGCTCTGCTGAACGCCCCTCGCGCCATACTGACGCCGATCGTCGTCGTCACCGGTATGGTGTCCCACCACGCGTCGGACGCCTCTTACGTCGTCGTCATCCCTCTGGCGGCCGTGATCTTCGCCGCCGCGGGCCGCAATCCGCTGGCCGGCCTCGCCGCCGGTTTCGCCGCTGTTTCGGGCGGATATGCCGGCAATCTTTTTCCGGGGGCCAGCGATGCGCTGATCCTGGGCATCACCGAGCCGGCCGCGCAACTGATCGATCCGTCCTATTCGGTGAACATCGCCGGCAACTGGTTCTTCATCGTGGGGGTGGTGTTCGTCTTCACCCCCATCGTCTGGTTCCTGACGGATCGCGTGATCGAGCCGCGCCTGGGCGTCTGGAAGCCGGCCGAGGGCGTCGCCGCCCCCAACGCCTCGGAAAAACAGCCGCTGACCGCCGCCGAGAAGCGCGGCCTGCGGTTCGCCGGCCTGGCGGTTCTGGGCATGATCGGCCTGTGGGCCATGCTGACCTTCATACCGGGCTCGCCGTTCGTCGATCCCGAGGTCGACCCGGAGCAGAAGTTCAATCCGCTCTACAAGTCGCTGGTCGCCTTCTTCGCCATCACCTTCTTCGTCACCGGCGGGGCCTATGGTGCAGGGTCCGGGACGATCAAGTCGCATCGCGACATGGTGACGATGATGCGCGACGGCATCGCCCAGCTGGCGCCCTATATCGTGCTAGCCTTCTTCGCAGCCCACTTCGTGGCCATGTTCAACTGGTCGGGCCTCGGACCGATCCTGGCGGTGAACGCGGCGGCCGGACTGAAGACCCTGGCCTTGCCCGCCCCTCTGCTGCTGATCTGCGTCGTCTTCGTCTCCTGCTTCTTTGACCTGTTCATCGGCTCGGCCTCGGCCAAATGGTCGGCCTTGGCGCCCATCGTCGTGCCCATGTTCATGCTGCTGGGCATTTCGCCGGAGATGACAACGGCCGCCTATCGGATGGGCGATTCGGTCACCAACATCGCCACACCGCTGATGAGCTACTTCCCGCTGATCCTGACCTTCGCCCAGCGCTGGGATCCACGATTCGGCCTTGGCTCCCTGATGGCGACCATGCTGCCCTATGCCGGGGCCTTCCTGATCGCCGGTCTGGCCATGGTGGCGGCCTGGGTCGCTTTCGACCTGCCGCTGGGGCCGGGCGTCGGCGTCCACTATGAACCGCCCGCCCCGGCCGTGGCCGCTCAGGAGCCGACCAGCGGCGGCTTGGCAGGCCCGCACAGCCAACCCCAGGCGGCGATCGTCACGCCGTCCACAGCCCCGTCGCGTTGAGGGTCGCGTTTCTCCGAAAAGGTCGCTTGACGCGATGTGTCAGCCCGCCTAAACGACGCCCCTCGCCGGGGCGCACAGCCGCTTCGGCCGGGAAACGCGGGTGTAGCTCAGTTGGTTAGAGTGCCGGCCTG